>ERZ1023310.13-NODE-13-length-98096-cov-13.020216_pt1 | contig 98096 bp, 82 predicted proteins | sample MGYA00380476_ERZ1023310 | MGnify/ENA primary metagenome ERZ1023310 (study PRJEB33173, sample SAMEA4830346) | metagenome | study: EMG produced TPA metagenomics assembly of the PRJEB25223 data set... | reverse complement strand
ATAAGGAACATCAATTTCTTGAGTGCTTCCATCAGCAAACTTCCCATAATGTTTCTTATGTGCTTCAAGTATATAAAAAGGCGTAAAAATACGCCTATAGATAATGGGGTTGAAATAGGTTTATTGTTGATGAGATTGTAGATAATTCAATTTTTTACTTCCAATCGAATATTCAAAGCCTCCACCTTTTCTGCCTGTAATTGTTCATCATAAAATTCAATATCTTCAGGATTTTCCCCTTGACAACCTCGGCAGAAATATTCTTCCGCTCGATCAGGATTCAAAAATCGACAAGCACAAACAAAACAGTCGCCATCATCATTTATTGAGATAATATAGTAGATTGAAATAAGATGTAAACAAATCGATTAGGAAAGTTAAATTAATTTCTAGAAATTTTTAGCAGATGTAGTGTACTATTCTAGTCTCAATTTACTATGGCTTCAAATATATCTTTCGAAAAAATATTTACAGATGTGTAATTTTGAAGCTTGCAAAAGTTAGTAAACTTGTAGATTTCGATTTGAAGTAACTTGTTTTCTTGCCCGATATTGTTTTTGAAATTGAATTTTTCCATAGTGACTCCTTAATTTTCTTCTACACGTCTGATGATAAATCTAATTCGCAAAAGAGTCAAGAGGATTTTTCGAAAAATAAATAGCGACCGAAATCGCTATTTTAAGGGTTATAGGTATTTGATGGCTTAGACTGCTGTGTGACTGTTTACCCACAGGCAATCTTTCTTCTATATTAGTATTAGTAAAGGTCTAAATAATTATCAATTTCCCATTGTGAAACGAAGGTTGCATAACTTGCCCATTCGATTCGTTTGGCTTCAAGGAAGCTAGTATAGATGTGATCTCCGAGAGCAGCTTTAACCACTTCATCTTCTGTCAAAGCTTTCAAAGCGTTGTGAAGAGTTGATGGAAGGTCTGTAATACCAGCTTCCTTGCGCTCTTCTGCTGTCATGATGTAGATATTTTCTTCGATAGGAGCTGGTGCTTCGATTTTATTTTCAATACCATACAAACCAACTTCCAAAAGAACAGCCATAGCAACGTAAGGGTTCGCCATTGGATCCACTGAACGCAACTCAAGACGAGTTCCCATACCACGTGAAGCAGGTACGCGCACAAGTGGCGAACGGTTACGACCAGCCCAAGCAATGTAAACAGGCGCTTCATAACCTGGAACCAAACGTTTGTATGAGTTAACTGTTGGGTTCATGATGGCAGTATAGTTGTAAGCATGCTTGATCAAACCACCTAGGAAATGGTAAGCTGTTTCTGACAACTGCATTCCTTTTGGATCATTTGGATCAAAGAAGGCGTTATTTCCTTCTGTATCAAACAAGGACATATTACAGTGCATACCTGATCCAGCAATACCAAATTTTGGCTTCGCCATAAATGTTGCGTAAAGTCCGTGTTTGCGAGCAATGGTTTTAACAACAAGTTTAAAGATTTGAATCTTATCACAAGCACGGAGAACTTCATCGTACTTAAAGTCAATCTCATGCTGTCCAACCGCAACCTCGTGGTGACTCGCTTCTACTTCAAATCCCATTTTGGTCAAGACATTCACAATCTCACGACGTGTGTTGTCCGCAAGGTCAGTAGGTGCCAAATCAAAGTAGCCACCCTTGTCATTCACTTCAAGTGTTGGGTCCCCATTTTCATCCAACTTAAATAGGAAGAATTCTGGCTCTGGACCAAGGTTGAAGGATTTGAATCCAACTTCTTCCATGTGACGAAGAGCTCGTTTCAAATTACCACGAGGGTCACCCGCAAATGGTTCACCTTCTGTTGTATAGACATCACAGATCAGACCTGCAACACTTCCATTTTCATCTCCCCAAGGGAAGACTGTCCATGTATCCAAGTCCGGATACAAGTACATATCCGACTCATTGATACGTACAAAACCTTCAATAGAAGATCCATCAAACATAACCTTGTTCGACAAGACCTTATCTAACTGTTCATCTGTAGCAGGAATTTCGACGTTTTTCATGGTTCCCAAAATATCTGAGAACATAAGACGAATAAAGGTAACATTTTTTTCCTTGACTTCACGACGAATATCTGCAGCTGTGATTGGCATAAGTTTTCTCCTTAATCTATGACTACTTGCGGTTGCCTAACCGCGACCAAAAGGTGACTGTACTGAAGCAAAACGCCCCTGTTGGAGGAGTTCATTGTGAAGTGCACGACGTACTTCAGTCTGACTAACCGCTTTCTTGGATTTCGCTTCACGTTCAGCATATTTTTTCTTAATGGCAGCGATATTATAACCTTCAGAGATATAATCTTTGATTTCAAGCAGACGATCCATGTCATTCAAGGAATACATGCGACGATTTCCTTCGTTTCGATCGGGCTTGATCAACTCTTGATCTTCATAATAACGAATCTGACGCGCCGATAGATCGGTCAACTTCATAACACTGCCGATAGGAAAAACAGCCATATTTCGGCGAAATTCTTTTTCCTTCATTTACAATTTCCTTCTTTCTGTCTATTATAGTCTAAAAAAAGACAAACGTCAATTGATAATGTTATAAAATGTAACATTATTTTTCTTTTTTCTCTAAAAAGAGACGAATACGATCAATATCGTAATTTACGATAATTGCGACAAAAACTCCCATAAACGTTTCTAATACACGCACAAACACGTACAAAATTGTCTCACCACTTGGAATTGATAGGGTAATGATTAACATAGCTGCTACACCACCAATAACCCCTGCTTTGTTATTCATGGCTACATTTGTCATAATGGTTAACATGGTGCAGATTGGAACAACTACCAAGGTCACCCAAAAGGCTTCGTGGAAAAAAGTATTTAATAAGAAGAAGACCAAGGCATAGAGTCCACCGATACTATTTCCTAGAATACGCGAAGTCCCAAAATGAACACTCTCATCAAAACTCTCCCTCAGGCTAAAAACGGCTGTCAAAGCACCAATTTGAAGACCTTTCCAGCCAAAAAAGCCAAAAATCAAGAGAACTAGAAAAACAGCAATACCTGTTTTAAAGGTTCGCATACCAAGTTTGAACTGGGATTTATCGAATTTATATTTTTTAAAATAACTCATAATCTCAACTTTCTATTTCCATTTTATCATAAATCGGTGATTTTTATGAGTAATAGTTGAGAGGAAGCGTTTTTATTTTAAGCAAAAGAAAAGAGGAACTTTCATCCCTCTCTTCTTTGATTTGTTTATAAAATCTTATTTTTCTGTCAAGGCTGCAAGTCCTGGAAGAACCTTACCTTCAAGAAGTTCCATTGATGCTCCACCACCCGTACTAATCCATGAGAACTTGTCTGCACGGCCAAGGTTAATCGCTGCGGCAGCTGAGTCACCACCACCGATGATTGATTTAACTCCTGGTTGTTTCACGATAGCGTCCATCACACCGATTGTACCAGCTTGGAAATCTGGGTTTTCAAATACACCCATAGGTCCGTTCCATACAACTGTTTTGGCACCAGTCAAAGCTTCGTCAAATTTGGCGATAGATTTTGGACCGATGTCAAGACCAAGGAAGCCTTCAGAAACTGCTTCACCTTCAGTGTCACGCACTTCAGTGTAACCAGCAAATGCGTTAGCTTCTTTTGAGTCAACTGGCAAGATCAATTTACCATTTGCTTTTTCAAGAAGAGCTTTCGCAACATCCAATTTGTCTTCTTCTACAAGTGAGTTACCGATTTCGATACCTTGTGCTTTGTAGAATGTGTAAGTCATCCCACCACCGATAAGGACTTTATCAGCTTTTTCAAGCAAGTTTTCGATAACACCGATCTTGTCTGAAACTTTTGAACCACCAAGGATAGCCACGAATGGACGTTCTGGAGTTTCAACTGCTTCTTGGATGTAGGCAATTTCGTTTTCAAGAAGGAAACCAGCAACTGCTTTTTCAACGTTTGCTGAGATACCAACGTTAGATGCGTGTGCACGGTGAGCTGTACCGAATGCATCGTTTACGAAGATACCATCTCCAAGTGATGCCCAGTATTTACCAAGTTCAGGATCGTTTTTAGATTCTTTCTTGCCGTCAACATCTTCGTAACGAGTGTTTTCAACCAAGAGAACTTGTCCATCTTCAAGAGCGTTGATTGCCGCTTCCAATTCAGCACCACGAGTGACACCTGGGAAAACAACATCTTGACCAAGTTTTGCTGCCAAGTCAGCTGCTACAGGAGCAAGTGATTTGCCAGCTTTATCAGCTTCTTCTTTCACACGTCCAAGGTGAGAGAAAAGAATTGCACGTCCACCTTGTTCGATGATGTACTTAATAGTTGGAAGAGCTGCTGTGATACGGTTATCGTTAGTGATTACGCCATCTTTCAATGGTACGTTGAAGTCAACACGAACGAGGACTTTTTTACCTTTCAAGTCAACGTCTTTAACAGTAAGTTTTGCCATGTTACAAAAACTCCTTTATTTATTTTATTCGAAACTATTATATCACACTTTGGAAATATAAGGAAAGATTTCACAAGATTTTTCGATATTTAATCTTTATCTTCTCTTTTCCGTCTCAAGGTCAAGGCTAAACTAGCAAGACCGAGGCTGGCTAAGCCTGCTATTAGGGCTTCATTAGCATCAGCTGTTCCTGTATTTGGCAATTGTTTGCTTGCTTCTTCTGATTTAACTGCTGTATTTTGAGCTGGTTTTTCCTGTGTAGCTACTACTGCTGGTACTGTTTTTACTTTTGTTCCAATTTCAACAATTTCTGGAATCGCTTCTTGGATGACTTCTGTTGAACGAAGACGACGCTGACCGTTTTCATCAACTTCAAAGACATGTCTTAACAGTCCATCTCGTCCCTGTATAATGACTCGTTGTTCCCCAACTAGCATCTCAGCATTTTCATGCTCTTGACGATGAAAGGCAACCTTTTCCTCTTGAACTTCCAATTTAGGAGCCTTTTGTTGATCAGAAGCCGGTTGATAAGTAGGTTTTGGAAGGACTTTGTTTTGTGGTGCTGGTTTAGCAGGTTGTGGTTTTTCAGCAGATTCATAAACAAAGGCATAATGAGTAAAGTGAGGTGCTGTAAAGATAACATGACTATCCGTTTGTTCAAAAGCCAATTCTACTGCCTCTTTGCCTTCAGGTAAGAAAAATACTTTCTTAACTTTCTTATCTTTTTCAATTGGGATTTTCACAATAGAAGCATAAGAGAGATCAACATCTTGACCTTTTTCATCCAAACCTTCTATTTCAAAGACATGAGCATCTTCTCCAGCAAAGTATTTCTTCTCTTCAGCACTTGCTTGAACACGCTCTACTTTCAAACCCTTGATGACAGTCTTCTCTTTATTTGAGAAGTGTACTTCAACACCTGTTTTACTATCAGAAAAGACTGCTGACTTGTCTTCTTTCAATAAAGCAACCAGATCTTTTAGACTCTGTTTCGCTGTTGCAAGCTCTTCTGGACTCAAATCTACTTTTTCAACCAAGGCCTTGTTTTTCTCAAGAAGCGGAGCTAGGGCAGAACCTGAAGGATGGTTTGATTTGGCAGCCAAGAGTTCTTGAGCCTCACCTGTTAAGCGATCAAGCTCTGTCTTTTCTTCCGTAAATTTCTCTTGACCATTCAGAGCTTTATGAGCTTCTGTCAATTTATTAAGTCGGTCATTGACTTGATCTTGGGTGCTAGTTTCATGGTCTTTCAACACTTGTTCGGCCGCTTCAATTGCTTTCAAGAAGGCTTCTTTTACTTCTGGTGAAGCAAAGTTATAGACCACCTTGTTCTTAGCAGCTTCAACTTCTGCTAATTTTTGTTTGAGGTACTCATCGTTCAATGCTGCTTTTGGAGATACCAAAACATCAAAGTTGACTTCATGACCTTGGTAACGAAGCGTCAAGGTTTGACGACCAGTCTTTTGAGCATCGTAACCAGAAATTTCAACTCCCTCATCAGTAAAGGAATGTTCTTCCATGGTGTCATTGCTATAAGCCACTGCAAAGCGTCCTTCAGACAAGTCTAAGCTATCACCAACTAGGTAATCTTTTTTCGGTTCCTGACTTACTTCAATTCCCAAAATAGTTTTCGGACTTGCTTCGTCTTGGCCAGTGACAGTCACTGACAAATTAGCATTTACCGGTTGTCCCAAATATTGGAGAGTAAGATTCTGTTCTCCCTTATGATGCGTATCAAAACCTGATACTGATACACCTGCGTGAGTTAGGCGAATGAGTTCGTCCTCAGTTCCTCCTTCATACTGAACTCGAAGAACACCACCTCTAAGGTCCAAATCCTCCCCTTCGGCGTAGCTTGTTTTCTTAGGTCCTGTTTCTAGGCTGACTGACTTGATTCTTCTGTCATCTTTTGGAACGGAAACTGCTAGGACATTACTAATTTCCTTGCCTGGCAACTGGGTACGATAATAAAGAAGACCAGATTGATTTGTCAAATCCAATGGTGCACTTGCTAGGTCTCCTCCAACTTCGCTCTTCAAGGTTGCAAGCGGAGTTTGAGAATTTGGATTATCATAAACAGTAATAGTTGCTCCAGCCGGTACATCTGCAAAGCCAACTTGTACCTTGTTATTGCCTAGAGAACGGGCTGCAGCCTTGGCCATCGGAATATTGACACTCTCAGTATCAAGCTTTTCATACATTTTCCAGTTATAGATACGAATAGCCTTCCATGGAGTTCCATTGTCAGAAGTGACAACATTCAAGCGCCAGTCTTGAGCAGTGATTGGTTTATCAAGAGTGATATCTGTCACGTGTGCTTTGTTACCACGGACTTCCTTAGCTAGCTTCCACTCACCATCTGCATCTTTATAATAAAGGTCAAAGTCTTTAGTGTTCATCAAGCCATCGTTAACAGACTCACCACCAGCTCCTGCATGATCCATGACCCATCTAACAACGGTACGTGGCTTGGTCAAACGAATATCCACACTACCACTCAACTGAACTGAAGACCATTTATCTGACAAGCTAGTAATGGTACCGTTCAACATACCTTCAATACCTTCTCCACCTTCAGTCTTAGGGAAAGTACTATCAATAACTGTTGCACCTGGAACGATATTTTCAGCTAGTGGTTTTGGTAGGCTGGTATCTTTTACAGTCATACCCCAATCAAAGGTTGTGGTTGCAGCTTCTGAACGAACTCCATTTTTACCGACTGCTACAACCTTCAGTTCTTGAGTTGTACCCTGAGCACTTGCTGAGCGGCTAACTTTTGGTAGATAAATAGTTGTAGAAGATGAGCCAGTTAGTAATTTCCAGCTGTCTCCATCTTTTTCATAAACTTCATAGAAATCTGCATCCTTGTTGCCTTTAAATTGCACAACTGCTTCCGCTTCTTGGGCATTTTTAAGAGATTGTTTCACTACAGAAAAGCTTGTCGGCGATTGTGGCTCTTGGTGATTGTCCGAGATAGTTAATTGTCCTAGGTTAAACTGATAATCTTTTACAGCACCTTCATGCTCGAAAAATAGTTTGACTGCATAGATGGTTTTACCCGCTAGTGAGCTAAGATCAAATTCTTCATTTGTCCAGTTGTCAGAAAGGGTTAGCTCTTTCCATGCATCTGCATCATCGAATTTGTAGTCTGGAGTTGTAGAGAATGCCATATAAACTTTAGAACCTTTTCCTCCCTTGTGGGCAACACGAAGTTTGGTCTTCTCAGTTACTTCTAACTTAGTAGAATAAAGTCTCACATCCTGATCTGTCTTACCGGCTACATCACCAGAGAATTTAAGGGAATTTCCGCCATTATAGGCATCTGTAAAATCATATTCTGCACGAAGTTTTTCCCCTGTTGAAGTCTGCCACCAGCGCCATGTTGGAAGAACACCTGATACTGAACGATAATTCCACTCAGAATCCTTAGAAACCTTACCATCTACGAACCATTTTTTACCATGACCTGTATTAAAAGAAGTAGTAAAAGTATTACCTACCGCTGGCGTACGGTCCGCAACTAGGTTAGCAATACCATACCAATCTTTGTCACCTGGTTTTTGGCCAGTGGGGTCTCCTTGATAACCTGTAAAGAAGATATCTTCATTTTTATGATAATCTTCACCAGTTTTTCCTAAACTTGTAATGGTATCTGGGGCAAATAAACCAAGAGAAAGGCGCAATTTCCCATTTTCGTCTAAAATGTCATTCCACTTAACCTTTGTCTTGTAGGAACCACCCTGTTGCAATTCCAAACCTGCAAATACATCATAAGGATTACGACCAATCCAGTTGGCAGTTGCAATAGTGTAATCATTTTTAGCCTTATCCCAGTTAAAGTTAGCAAAGAAGTTATCTGCCGGAACCTTATCTCCTTCTGGTTGCATGAATTGGTAGTTGTATTCTCCCAAACCATCTTGATGGTAACGTCCATAGTTATAGGTCATGGCATCGTACCAAGAATACTTGATTGGATGGTTTACCTTAGCAGCATATTCCTTGCTATAGAGCATAAACTGGCGCATCTTTTCTCCAAGAGGTTTAACCAAATCTCCAGTTGTTTCTTGGTTGATGAAATAGCCATCATAGCCATAATACTTGGCCATGTCTACCAATTTACGGGCAATTGGGAAGCTACCATCTGCGTCTTGCTTCAAAGCTTCAGCAAATCTTTCTTGATCTGCAATACTATTAGACCAGTTGAAGAAGAGTGTACCGTATACAGGAACCCCGTTACGGTGACCTGCATCAATAACGTCAGGAGTTGGTACGAGACCTTCCCAGAAGACCATTGAATCTAGATATTGCCAATAGTCAAAAGCATAGGCCTTGAACTCTTCTCCACCAACAGAAGCATGGTCTTTTGCTTTAGAATTGGTGTTTGATAAGGCTTGAACTTTTGCTTCCTTGCTAGCTTTTTCATTGACTAAATGACCTGTCCGACGTGAAGCGAGGACAACAGATCCGCGGTTAATAGCATCATCTTCACGAGCACCTGGTTCCCATTTTAACAATTCTTCCCAAGAATTAAATTTGATTTCCTTTGGTTTTAATGTTTTTTCTGTATTTTTAGGGACATCTGGCTGGACTTCTTTTTCAGTCTTATTAGCTTCAGCTGCTGGCTTAGACTCATCCCCTTGGTTAGTTGCTTCGGGCTTTGCTTCTGTTTCCTTGTCAGACTTAGGTTTTGCTTCTGCAGATGGTGTTTCTGCAACCACCTCACTTGCTTTTTCCTCTGGTTTAGCTGCGCTAGCTGCTTCTGCAGTTTCAGATGCTGTCGCTACTCCTTCTGCCTTTTCTAGCTTGTTTTCTCTAGTATGTTCCCCTTCATTCTGCTTATCAGCTTCATTGGTCGAATGCTCACTCTCTCCTGAAACAAGCTCTGTATTAGCTCCGCTATTTTCAGGAACTGCAGTTTCTTCAGCCAAGGCTGGACCAACAAATAAAACAGCACCAATCATCAGCGAGCAGGCTCCTACTGATAACTTACGAATACTGTAACGACAACGTCTTTCAAAAAATGGATTCTTCATTTTCTCCTCCTAAAAGATTGATTTTGTTGTTTTAAAGAAAGCGCTTTATATTCTGTAGTTTTTTATCAAACTCTAGAACCATGATAATCACATTTTTATCCTAAAACATTTTTAGACAAAAAACAATAACTGTTTGCACAAATCTAAAATAAGGTTAAAAACTCTTAAAAATAATACACTTATCAATTATAATTTTCTTTTACAAACTTGACATTAACACTTGTTAGATTTACTTTTATCCTTTAAAATAGAATAGGAGATATTCCGCGATTATTTTTCGGAGGAAAAAGAAATGTCCATTAATTGGCAGGAAATTTTATTTCACTTTTTAGGTGGTCTGGGGCTATTCTTATATAGCATCAAGACCATGGGAGACGGTTTGCAACAAGCTGCTGGAGATCGCCTTCGTTTTTACATTGACAAATATACTAGTAATCCTTTCTTTGGAGTTCTGGTTGGTATTGGGATGACTGCTCTAATTCAGTCTAGTTCTGGTGTAACAGTTATTACAGTCGGCCTGGTCAGTGCCGGTCTCTTAACCTTACGTCAGGCTATCGGGATTGTCATGGGTGCTAATATTGGGACAACTGTCACATCCTTTCTCATCGGTTTTAAATTAGGTAACTATGCCCTACCTATGCTCTTTATCGGTGCCGTCTGTCTCTTTTTTACAAAAAATCGGACAGTCAATAATATCGGACGCATCCTCTTTGGTGTCGGTGGTATCTTTTTTGCCCTCAATCTCATGAGCGGCGCAATGGCTCCACTCAAGGATTTACAGGTCTTTAAGGACTATATGATTGAGCTAAGTAAGAATCCTGTTTTGGGTGTCTTTGTCGGTACCGGCTTGACCTTGCTAATTCAAGCTTCTTCGGCTACCATTGGGATTTTACAAAACCTCTACGCCGGCAATCTAATTGACCTACAGGGAGCTTTGCCAGTTCTATTTGGTGACAATATCGGGACAACCATTACAGCCATCATTGCCTCTTTAGGGGCTAATATTGCAGCTAAACGGGTAGCAGGAGCTCATGTTGCCTTCAACGTTATCGGAACAGTCGTCTGCGTTATTTTTCTAGTTCCTTTTACTGTCCTGATTCATTGGTTTGAAGCTACGCTAAATCTAGCACCAGAAATGACCATCGCCTTTGCTCACGGAACCTTTAATATTACCAACACCATTGTCCAATTTCCATTTATCGGAGCTCTGGCTTACTTTGTAACCAAGATTATTCCTGGAGAGGACGAGGTTGTCAAATACGAACCCTTATATCTTGATGAACATTTCATCAAACAGGCCCCATCTATCGCTCTAGGAAATGCTAAGAAAGAGCTCTTGCACTTAGGAAACTACGCTGCTAAAGCCTTTGACCTTTCCTATAAGTACATCATTGACTTGGATGAAAAAGTTGCTGAAAAAGGGCATAAAACCGAAGAAGCAATTAACACCATCGATGAGCAATTAACACGTTATCTCATTGCCCTTTCAAGCGAAGCTCTCAGCCAAAAAGAAAGTGAAGTGCTCACCAATATCCTTGATTCCTCCCGTGATTTGGAACGGATCGGAGACCACACGGAGGCTCTACTCAATCTGACTGACTATCTTCAACGGAAAAATGTTGAATTTTCTGATGCCGCCTTGAAAGAATTAGAGGAAGTTTACCGCCAAACTAGTGACTTTATCAAAGATGCTCTGGATAGTGTGGAAAACAATGATATTGAAAAAGCACGCAGTCTTGTAGAACGTCATGAAGCAATCAATAAGATAGAACGTGTTCTCAGAAAAACCCACATCAAACGCCTCAACAAAGGCGAATGTTCAACACAAGCTGGGGTCAACTTTATCGACATCATCTCACACTACACTCGTGTATCAGACCACGCTATGAACCTTGCTGAAAAGGTTTTTGCAGAACAAATCTAAGAACCAAGAAGCTATCCATCATAATTGGATGGCTTCTTACTTTTTCCTAAGCAAGACTAGGCTGAATGAAACTGAAAGAGTATTCTGCAGATATATAGTATATTGAAACTAGAATAGTACACCTCTATTTCTAAAACATTGTTAGAAATCGATTTGACTGTCCTGATCGATTTGTCCTGTTATTATTTCATTTTACTATAGTGGATTAAATTAAAAAAGTATAATGTATTGAATCTATAACAGTACATCTTGACTGCTAAAATATTTCTATAAATTAATTTGACTTTTCTGATAGAGATGTTCACATCTTATTTCAATTCACTATACAATCCAGTTCCTAAAACTTTGCTAGAAATTGATTTGGCTTTCCGAATTAATTTGTTCAAATTTTATTTCATTTCAATATACTGATAAATCCATTCACTAGCACAGGGCAAGAGGGAGTCGCTATTGATTTCAACGGTAGCAGGTACATACAGAGGACCCCTACCTCAGATATACTGCAATATCATCGTATGCAAAAAACCTCTGAGATTTTTCTCAAAGGTTCTGATTTTGCTAATTGCTGTTCTCAACCGCTGCAGTAACAAAGGCAGTGTAGAGTTCTTCTGGTCGGTTTGGACGGCTTGACAGTTCAGGGTGATACTGACAAGCTACAAAGAATTTATTTTCAGGAATTTCCACGATTTCTACCAAACGATTGTCTGGAGAAACTCCTGAAAAGACAAAACCTGCTGCCTCAAACTGCTCACGGAAGGCATTATTAAACTCATAACGGTGACGGTGACGGCGTTGCACCACTTCTTGATTGTGATAAGCAGCAGCAGCCTTAGAGCCACGTTTCAACTTAGACGGATAAAGTCCCAAACGAAGGGTTCCACCCATATCCTCAATATCAATCTGATCACGCATGATATCAATGATAGGGTATTTTGTTTCTGGTGCAAGCTCTGCAGAATTGGCACCTTCAAGACCTAAAACGTGACGAGCAAACTCGATACATGTCAACTGCATTCCCAAGCAGACTCCCAACATTGGAACATCATTTTCACGCGCATAGCGGATGGCTTGGATTTTCCCTTCTGTACCACGTTGACCAAAACCACCTGGTACGATGATCCCGTCCGCATCAGACAAGAGTTCTGCTACATTCTCTGCTGTCACATCATTGGCATTGACCCAATTGATTTTAACTTCTACATCATTGACATAGCCAGAGTGTTTCAAGGCTTCGACCACTGAGATATAGGCATCTTGCAACTCCACATACTTACCAACAAGGGAAATCTTAACTTGTTTCTTGAGGTTCATGACCTTGTCCACCATGGCTGACCATTCTGTCATATCCGCTGCTGGTGCGTCTAATTTCAAATGATCACAAACAATTTGGTCCATCCCTTGTGCCTGCAAGTTCAGTGGAATTTGGTAAAGGTGTTCAACATCCAACGATTCGATAACGGCTTCTGGTGCCACATCACAGAACTGGGCCAGTTTATTTTTAATTCCTTGACCAGCTGGCTCTTCTGTACGAATAACCAACATATTTGGTTGGATTCCCAAGCCACGCAATTCTTTGACAGAGTGTTGGGTTGGTTTGGTTTTCATTTCACCAGCAGCCTTGAGGTAAGGAAGCAAGGTTGTATGGATATACATGACATTATCCGCACCCACATCTGCCTTCATCTGACGAAGAGCCTCTAGGAATGGCAAGGACTCGATATCTCCTACTGTTCCACCAACCTCTGTGATAATGACATCAGAGTCGGTCGTTAGAGCGGCACGCTTGATTTTTTCTTTCAAAGCATCTGTGATATGAGGAATGACTTGAACAGTTGCCCCAAGGTATTCTCCACGGCGTTCTTTACGAAGAACTTCACTGTAAATTTTCCCAGTTGTCACGTTGGAATATTTGTTGAGATTGATATCGATGAAACGTTCATAGTGACCCAAGTCCAAATCTGTCTCAGCTCCGTCATCTGTCACAAAAACTTCCCCGTGCTGGTAAGGACTCATGGTTCCCGGATCAATATTGATATAAGGGTCAAACTTTTGAATGGTTACTTTGAGACCACGATTTTTCAAGAGACGGCCTAGACTCGCTGCCACAATCCCTTTCCCAATAGACGATACCACACCACCAGTTACAAAAATATATTTCGTAGACATAGATTCCTCTTTCTAAAATGCTCAAGGTCTTGTTAACTACGAGGGGATATAGAAAACAAGACCCTACTAATAAGAATAATCTGGGACGACTGCACCAGATTCACAGCTAATACTCTTCGAAAATCTCTTCAAACCGCGTCAACGTCGCCTTGCCGTAGATATGTGTTCCTGACTTTGTCAGTCTTATCTACAACCTCAAAATAGTGTTTTGAGCAGCCTACGGCTAGTTTCCTAGCTTGCTCTTTGATTTTCATTGAGTATAAAATACAAGAAGATAACTTCTTGAAAAAACAAAAATAGCTCCCTAAGAACTAGGGAGCCCCGACCTCTAAAAGAGGTGCCCAAACAATATGATACCTAAAAATAGGATAATTGTCAATAGCTAACTCTTATTCCTCGCTGGTTTCAGCATCGTCATCTGAAAACTCGTCGTCGTCTTCGTTGAGATCCACATCTTCTCCCAAGTCATCTGGAGCGATTTCGTTGATTTCTGCATCATAAGCTTCCACTTCATTTTTTTCATCATCTGGATTTTCATCATCGTATGAAAGAGCTGGATCTGCTTCGTATGCATCTTCGTCTTCTGGATCATCTGCATTGTAGTCAATGGCATCTGAATCACCATCCATAAAGGCATTGACACGTTTTTTCTTAGCTTTTGGTGCTACTTCATCGTCGTCATTTTCTTCAAGAGCGATGATTTCTTCGTCGATTTCGTCCACACCATACCATGAACGAAGACCCCATTTGTTGTCCCCAAGTGAGATGAAGCTACCGTCAAAGTTCAACTCTGTGTAGAACAAAGGCAAAGCTTCGCGGATATCGCTGTTTGATGTTCCAAGGTAGTTTTGAATTTCGTTTACAAGATCGCTAAAATGCATCTCATGATCGCGACCACGAAGTTCCAAGATAGCACGCGCTACCTCAATCATAGATAGTTCACTTTTTTCTTGCCCAGCAAATACTTCTAATTCCAAAGCGTTTCTCCTCATTTATACTACTATCGCCAGAGCGAACAGACTCTGACCTCATTTTATCATTTACTCTTTATTTTACGATAATTTTGCGGAATAGTCAAAGGTTAAGGGGGAGAAAGTGGCAGGATTAGACTAATTCCAATATAAAACTCATTCCTTTTTCTGTTGCTCCATTTTCCACAAATCCAAGCGACTTGAAACACCTCCTAGAAGCATGATTGTAGGTGTAGATTTTCTTGACTCTCAATTCTTTCCATCCTTTTACTCGAGCCAATTCAATCAAAGCACTTAGAATCTTTTTTCCAAGTCCTCGATGTTGGTAAGCGGAATTCCCAATCACAATGGGGAGATTATCCTGAGATAGTGTAATATCCCCAATTGGAAACCATTCTCCCTTCTCCTTGACTTCAATCCAAAAAAGCTCACCATGCCGATCCAAATAGGAATACATGGCTTCCAAGGTCGCTTGACTGTAAGGAAGCTTCACCCCATCTACGAGGTAAACCAAGTTCACATCCTGATACCAAGCAAAAGCTTCCTCACAATGATTGACCTTATAATAAGGAACAAAACACAATGCACTACCTTTTCAACAAAAGAGTTGCTGCTTGATTAAAACCATCACACCAGTTATACCATTTTGCTTCATACCCATCTTGAGCTAGGATACGATCTTCTAAATCAAAAACAGAGTAAATCTTTCTTTCCTCGCAAGCTTGCGCATAGAGATGATATAGTTCATCACCACCATCTCTATCCCACTCAGCAGAAATCGTATCCCGACCTGCCAATAAAGCCTGATAAGCCCTGTGATGCCCATCTGTAATCAGCAAACAATCTCCAAAGGCAAGAATACTGATTGGATCGACTTGGATTGTTTCTGCCGACTGGTAAAGCATCTGAATATCTTGCAACTTCTTTTCTGATAAATATAGTTGAGTCAGATGAAGATCTGCTATATTGACTTTCATTTCTTTCTCCTCAAGGGAATTCGATACTCACTTCTGTTTGCCTTTAAATCGCCATTGGAAGCGGAGCTTGTCATAAAAGGGAAACTCGATAAACAGGACTCCCAAGCCCACACAGAGACTGGCAAGGACGTCTGATGGGTAATGAACTCCCAGATAGACTCTTGATACCAGCACACTGACTAGGTAGAGGCCAAGGACGATTTGTACGATTTTTCTCCAGACCTGATCTTTAATCCGCTGACTAAGAATAACAATCAAAGTCCCTACCATCAGCGTTACAGCTAGAGAATGCCCACTTGGGAAGGAAAATCCCTTCTCCTCCACCAGATGTAAAATAGCTGGTCGTGGGCGCTGGTAGATATTTTTAAAGGTCACGATTAAAAGACCTGCCAAAGCCAGATTTCCCAGCATGAAGAAACTTTCTATCTTCCATCGCTTACGATAAAAGACAAAAGCTGTAATGACAACCCAAGTGATAATCACTGGGATATCAATCAGACGTGTGAGGGCTCGAAAAAGAATAGTCAAATAATCTGGTAAGTCTCCTCGAATGGCAGTCTGAATCGATTGGTCAAAATTGACCAACATTTCAGGGTAAAATTTGACCATATAGCCAAGAATAACGAAAAGTAAAAGGGCAAAACTGCCCTTCATTAAAAATGTTTGTTTATCTTTCATAGTGTTTTAAGGTTGGTTTCAAAAGGACGTACAACAACCAGAATGAAACGGAAAAGATTACACCCTCAATCAAGTTAAAAGGTAATACCATGGTCATTAGGTAGTTGGAAAGTCCCAAAATTTTTCCAATATCAAAGTTAGCAAACTTAGCGTACAAAGGAACAGCATAAACATAGTTGAGAACCAACATGGCCAAGGTTAAACCAACAGTTCCAGCTAGAGAGCCTAGTAGGAAACGAAGGGTTGTCCGTTCCTTTTTCCAAATCAAAGCAAATACGATGACAAAAACTCCCAAAGCTACGATATTCATCGGCAAACCAATGTAAGTATTCACTCCTTGGCTGTTAAGAAGCAATTTCAATAGTGAGCGAAGCAAGAGCACTCCTAGAGCAGCAGGCAAATCCATGACCACCAGACCAACAAGGACTGGCAAGATACTAAATTCGATCTTGAGGAAAGATGCCGCTGGTAAAAGCGGAAAGTCAAAGTACATCAGCACAAATGAGATGGCTGATAGAATTGCAATGGTCGAAAGTCGACGTGTGTTTGTCATAACAGGTTCCTCCAATTTTCTATAAAATCAGAAGAAGTTGGAAAGGATTCCTCTATCTATTCTCACTTTTTATATCCCAAAAGTTCCCTCTTACTCTATTAAAGAAAAACAAAGCAAGTGGTTACAATCCGGCTATAAATCTATCAAAACAGACAAAGCTATTCTTTCGTCTTCTCCCATCCAGACTATACTGTCGGTTGTGGAATCTCACCACATCAGCTTGCGCTCGCGGACTTCTTTAAAGAGAAGGAAATAGAGATTTTTCTTTTAGACTAGGCGACAAGCTGTAGGCATAACTTCTGGTTAGGCAAAGCTTGTCAACAAAGTATAAAAGGAAAAGATCATTTCCTAGTTAAAGTCACCGCCGGTCGGGAATCACACCCTGCCCTGAAGACTCTTTTATCATAACAAAAAACGCTTGCAAGCGCAAGCATTTTGTTCATTTTCATTTTTTATTTCAATTTATCCACTTCATAGGTATGGACGAGTTCAAGACCTGCAAAGTTCTGCTGGCGAAGAGCCTCATAGACAATCATGCAGACGGTATTAGACACATTGAGACTGCGGACATGTTCATCATTCATGGGAATACGAAGAGCCTTCTCAGGATGTTCTCGCATAAAATCTTCAGGTAAGCCCTTGTCTTCACGTCCAAAGAGAAAATAATGGTCCTCGTCAGTCGATAAATCCACCTCAGAATAGATTTTTTCCGCGAATTTCGAAATCAGATAGAGTTTTCCCTTCATCTGAGACATGAAATCTTCTAAGCTCTCGTAAAAATAAATCTCTAGCTTATCCCAGTAATCCAATCCAGCCCGCTTCATCTTGCGGTCATCAATAGGAAAGCCCATAGGCTTGATGATGTGGAGGGGAGAATTGGTCGCAGCGCAAGTACGCGCGATATTGCCTGTATTTTGTGGAATTTGAGGTTCAAATAATACAATGTGATTTGTCATGACTTGCTTCCTTTCACCATTGCAAAAAAATAGCCACACTGCCCGGAGTCAAGCTCAGCAAACAGCGTGGTTAAGGCATCGTTAACTTACCTCACAACAGGTTTGAAGTAAATCAGCGAAACTACTTTCTTAGTATAACACTTTCAGAATCATTGTCAATAGAAATGACTTGATTTTTTCAATTTTTTCAAGCTATTTCCAAGGGTTGTAAAATCGTCCCTGATTCTGCAAGATAAGTAGTAAACTAACTACTAAAAACAAGGTTGCCAAGAGCAAGGTAATATAGTCTCCTTTTTTCAAGGCCTGATAACTATACCATGTGCGTTTTTTCTCTTTCCCAAAGCGGCGAAGCTCCATGGCAGTCGCAATGGTATCAATGCGTTCTAGCGAGCTAAAAATCAAGGGAGTAATAATGAGCAGATTGCCTTTGATTCGTTGCATAAGAGAAGCTTTCTTGGATAATTCCATCCCACGCGCTTCCTGAGACATCTTGATGGTAAAGAATTCTTCCTGCAAATCTGGAATATAGCGCAAGGTTAGACTGACAGAATAGGCAATCTTGTAAGGCACACCAATTTGATTTAAACTGGAAGCAAACTGACTAGGGTGGGTTGTCATCAAAAAGATAATAGCCAGAGGAATAGTGCAAAGGTACTTAATAGCCAAATTTAGCAGATAAAAGAGCTCTTGACTGGTCAGAGTGTAGGCACCGATTCCCTGCCAAATCACACTTCTCTCTCCGTAAAGTCCAACCCCATACTCGGGAGAAAAGAGATAGACCATCAAAACGTTTAAAACGGCAAATACCGTCGCAAAAACGGCTACAAAGGAAACATCTTTAAAATGGATTTCTGACAAATAGAGGAGAAAGACCGAAAAGATGGCAATCAGAACAAGCAGTCTGGTATCATAGCTAATCATGGCCGCCAATGACACGAGAATGAAAAAGAGGAGTTTCCCAGCGCCTGACAAGCGATGAATCACAGTATCTCTATGCTGGTAACCGATTAATTTAGCTTGCATCCTTCTCTCCTTTCTTTGTAAAATGCCGTTAAAGCAAGTGGATCCACGTCGAGTTTCTTAGCCAAGTTGAAGATAGAAGTCTCTTTTAGGTTGGCTTTTACTAACAGCTCAGGATTGCTCAACAGACTAGCTGGATCAGTATCAGCAATCAATTCCCCATCCACCATGACAAGGGCTCGATCTGAATAATCCAGCATCAATTGCATATCATGGGTAATCATGACAATGGTATGCCCTTGTTGATGCAGTTCTTCGAGAAATTCCATAATCTCAGTATAGTTCTTCTGGTCTTGACCCGCAGTCGGTTCATCTAGGAGGATAATTTCAGCGCCTAAGACCAAAATTGAGGCAATAGTCACACGTTTTTTCTGACCAAATGACAGGGCAGAAATGGGCCAATTACGGAATTCATAGAGACCACAGATTTTCAAGGTTTCATAGACTCTCGTTTCAATTTCCTGCTCGTCCACACCTCGCAAACGGAGTCCCAGAGCCACCTCATCAAAAATCATATTGGTTGAAATCATTTGATTAGGATTTTGCAGCACATAGCCTACTCGTTCCGCCCGCTCTGCAACAGAATCTCCTTTTATATCCTGTCCTTCCCAAAGATAGCGGCCTTCAGTCTGGATAAAGCTACTCAAGGCCTTGGCTAGAGTTGACTTCCCTGCTCCATTTTTTCCGACAATGGCAATCTTTTCACCCTTTTTAATATCTAAATGAAGAGATTTTAAAATCGGTCTATCATCATAAGAAAACGACACGTCCTCTAGTCTAAAGAGTGACTGCAATTCTGGGGTTTCTTTTACCAGTTCCGTCCGCAACTGAACCTGACCTTTTGAGATAGACAAGTTATCCAGATCTGCTAATTGTTCTTCCTTGACTAAATCCACACCCAATTGACGGAGAGTGGTGAGATAAAGGGGTTCGCGAATTCCATTTTGGGTCAACAAATCAGTCGCCAGTAACTGGTCAGGGCTCCCATTAAAAAGGATACGACCATCGTTTATCAAGACAATCCGATCCACAGGGCAATGCAGAACATCCTCCAAACGGTGCTCGATAATAAGGGTCGTCGTCCCCTCCTCCTTATGAATCTGGTCAATCAATTCGATAATATCCTGACCTGACTTGGGATCAAGATTGGCGAGTGGCTCATCAAACAAGAGAATCGGACTTTCATCAATCAAGACACCAGCCAGACTGACTCGCTGCTTTTGTCCACCTGACAAATCCTGAGGGCGCTGATCCAGTAAAGGAAGAAGGTCCAGCTTTTCAGCCCATTTATAAACACGACCTTTCATCTCATCTAGGGCTGTCACATCATTTTCCAGAGCAAACGCCAAATCTTCTGCCACAGACAAGCCAATAAACTGCCCATCTGTATCCTGCAAAACTGTGCTAACCAGATGAGACTTATCATAGATGCTCATATCAAAGGCTGTTTGACCCTTTATCAAAAATTCTCCATATGTCTGACCCTTGTAAATATTGGGAATAATCCCATTCAAACACTGACCCAAGGTAGATTTACCTGATCCAGATGGTCCAACAATTAAGACTTTCTCTCCCTTGTAAATGGTCAAGTCTATCCCTTGCAAGGTCGGTTCTTGTTGTGTTTCATACCGGAAAGAGAAATCCTTCCACTCAATTATAGCTTCTTTCATCTTACTCTCTTCATTCGCTTCTTAGACTTCTATTTTATCATAAATCAAGCCCTTCTTGCAGTCTCTCCTCTTAAAATCTTAGCGCCAAAAAGATTCCTATCCTAGCTTACTTACCTAACTAATCTATAAACATCGAAAAAGACTAGTTGCCCAGCCTTCCCCATCATTTTATACTCTTCGAAAATCTCTTCAAACCACGTCAGCTTCGCCTTGCCGTAGGTATGGTTACTGACTTCGTCAGTTTCATCTACAACCTCAAAACCATGTTTTGAGCTGACTTCGTCAGTTCTATCCACAATTTCAAAACACTGTTTTGAGCAACCTGCGGCTAACTTCCTAGTTTGCTCTTTGATTTTCATTGAGTATTAGTCCTTTTTCAAACTTCCTGCACGAGTTTGGGTTCCTGCATAGGCAAGTAAGAGAAGAGTTCCTGCAATAGCTACAGATACACCATTGGCAATTCCCGCAACAATCCCTTGTGCAAATACTTTTTCTGCCGCTTCTTGATAAATCACAACATCTCCAAGTGGTGCCAAGACACCCCAAACAAGGGCATTTGCAAGTAGTTGAATGAGGTTAAAAATAAGAATATCTTTCCAGTCAAAAACACCATTGATCACGCGAACGTACTTTCTAAAAAGTCCCACAACTAAACCAAAGAGTCCGCTAGCGATAATCCAAGTCCACCATAGACCATAACCAGCAAGAGAGTCCTTGATTGCATGACCAATCAACCCGACAAGCAAACCGATAATCGGTCCAAAAATAATAGAAAGTAGCGCTTGTACCGCATACTGAAGCTGGATGCTTGTATTTGGAACAGGGGTTGGAATGTTGATCATCCCGATGACGACAAAGAGGGCAGCGCCAATTCCGACAGCAACAACTTGTTTAATTGTAAATTTAATTTCCATACTATTCTCCTATTTTATCCTTCTATTTTCTTTATTTCAATGGTCCAAGATGAACCGACACCTACATTATAGGCCTTGGCAAAGGAACCTTGGTTGATAGCCAAACCTAAACGATAGAGAGAGTTGATGTAAAGGATGGGTTGCCCAATTCTCACATCTGCAAATGATTTGCCATAGACAACCTGATTTTGATAGACCAGCATATCAGCATGATAGATGGTCACTTCAAAACGATCACCAAATTCTGGTTCCAGCTTGTAAAATTCTTCCCGTGTGATAGAGGTCCAAAGCGAACCGAAACGCACATCCAGAATATCAATGGCTCCCTTCACCAGATGATCTTCTATGATGGTCGCTACGACTGGAAGCTCTACAATCTGTTCCACACTGAGCTCTGGCCCTACTTCCTCAAAAGTAATGTGACCACTGGCCAGTTTAGCACCAGTATAGGCATAGACATCACGACCGTGGAAGGTATAAGAATGCTCTGTGTTTTGACGCCTATTGGCCACCTCAGAAATCTCACGAATGGCTACAATGCCAACGTGTTTCTTGATAAAGGAAAGCGTCCCATTATCTGGCGTGACAATGTATTGATTTTTTGCAGTCTTGGCAACTACACTCTTACGTTTCGAACCGACACCTGGATCGACAACCGATACAAACGTCGTTCCCTCAGGCCAGTAATCCACCGTCTGAAAGAGACGATAGCTCCCCTCAAAAATATTATAAGGCGTGATATCGTGCGTCAAGTGATGGATTTTTAAGGTTGGAGACTCTTCTAAAGCCACTCCAATCATAGCCGATACCGCACCATCAACCAGACCAAAGTCTGATTGTAATACCAGTAAATTATTATTCATTTTATCTCCTTGTATATCCTTTATCATACCATATTTCAGAGAAAGTCGCTAATAGCTATTTCAATTGGTTAGGGTATAGTTTTACCTTATAGCGAATTTTCACTAAAAGCTCTTGTTATTAGCTAGTAGGTGCATTTTTTCTTGAAAAAGGGTATGATAGTTACATCATGAAAAAGTAGGTTTTATTATGAAAATTATCCTTGTCGGAGGGGGAAAAGTTGGTTTTGCCCTCTGTCGCTCCTTGGTTGCAGAAAAGCATGATGTTTTGCTGATTGAGCAAGACGAAGCTGTTCTCAATCATATTGTCAGTCGCTTTGATATCATTGGTATCCTTGGTAACGGGGCCGATTTTGCCATTCTTGAGCAAGCCAGCGTCCAAGATTGTGATATCTTTATCGCCCTGACTGAGCACGATGAAGTCAACATGATTGCAGCAGTTCTAGCCAAGAAAATGGGAGCTAAAGAAACTATCGTTCGGGTGCGGAACCCTGAATATTCTAACTCTTATTTCAAGGAAAAGAATATTCTCGGTTTTTCTCTTATCGTTAATCCTGAGCTCTTGGCTGCCCGCGCTATCGCGAATATCATTGACTTCCCCAACGCCCTGTCTGTCGAACGCTTTGCTGGTGGACGCGTTAGCCTCATGGAATTTGTCGTCAAGTCCACCAGCGGTCTTTGCCAAATGCCCATTTCTGATTTTCGTAAAAAATTTGGTAATGTCATTGTCTGTGCGATAGAGAGGGATCATCAAATTATCATTCCAAGCGGTGACATGACTGTACAGGATAAAGATAGAATCTTTGTCACTGGTAACCGTGTCGATATGATACTCTTCCATAATTATTTTAAATCACGCGCCGTGAAGAGCCTTCTCATCGTTGGAGCAGGTAGAATTGCCTATTATCTACTTGGTATTCTCAAAGATAGTCGTATCGATACAAAAGTCATTGAAATCAATCCTGAAATCGCCAGCTTCTTTAGCGAGAAATTCCCAAATCTCTACATCGTTCAAGGAGATGGAACCGCAAAAGATATCCTGCTGGAAGAAAGTGCTCAACACTATGATGCCGTTGCGACTCTAACAGGAGTCGATGAGGAAAATCTGATTACATCTATGTTCCTTGACAGGGTAGGTGTACAGAAAAATATTACTAAGGTCAATCGTACCAGTCTCCTCGAGATTATCAATGCGCCTGATTTTTCAAGTATCATCACACCTAAAAGCATCGCTATAGATACGATTATGCACTTTATTCGTGGTCGAGTTAATGCCCAGTATTCAGACCTTCAAGCCATGCACCATCTAGCCAATGGCCAAATCGAAACCCTGCAATTCCATATCAAGGAAGCCAATAAAATGACTGCCAAACCTCTTTCTCAACTGAAATTGAAAAAAGGGGTTCTTATTGCAGCCATTATTCGAAAGGGCAAGACTATTTTCCCAACTGGGGAGGATATGTTGGAAGTTGGAGACAAGCTCCTAGTAACAACCTTGTTGCCAAACATCACCAAGATTTATGACTTGATTGCGAGGTAAGAAATGAATAAAAGTATGATTCGTTACCTCCTTTCAAAGTTACTTTTGATTGAAGCTGTTCTCCTCTTGGTTCCTGTGGCTATCGCTGTCTATTACCGTGAATCGAGCCAAGTCTTTACAGCCCTCTTTTCGACCATAGGGATTCTCGTATTGTTAGGCGGTTCAGGGAGTTTACAGAAGCCAAAAAATCAACGGATTTATGCCAAGGAGGGAGTCTTGATCGTTGCCCTCTGTTGGATCCTTTGGTCTTTCTTTGGTGGTCTCCCCTTTGTCTTTTCTGGGCAAATCCCCAGCCTTATTGATGCCTTTTTTGAAATTAGTTCTGGGTTTACAACTACTGGAGCAAGTATTTTGAACGACGTTTCGGTTCTCAGCCGTTCCCTCCTCTTCTGGCGAAGTTTTACCCACTTGATTGGAGGGATGGGAGTGCTTGTTTTTGCACTTGCTATTATGGACAATGCCAAAAATAGCCACCTAGAGGTGATGAAGGCTGAGGTTCCAGGTCCTGTTTTTGGCAAGGTTGTATCCAAACTAAAAAACACTGCCCAGATTCTCTATCTCCTTTATCTAGCTCTCTTCTCCCTCTTTGTCATCATCTATTATCTAGCTGGTATGCCTCTCTACGATAGTTTTGTCATTGCTATGGGGACAGCGGGAACTGGAGGCTTTACCGTCTATAACGACGGAATTGCCCACTATGGCAGCTCACTGATTACCTATCTGGTCAGTATCGGAGTTCTGGTTTTTGGGGTAAATTTCAACCTCTACTACTACCTCATGCTCCGTCGCATCAAGGCCTTCTTTGGTGACGAAGAACTTCGGGCTTACTTGGTCATTGTACTGGTTTCTACAGGCTTGATTAGCCTCAACACCCTCTACCTCTACCCAGGGTTTTCAAAGAGCTTTGAAATGACCTTCTTCCAGGTTTCCAACATCATTACAACAACTGGTTTTGGATATGGAGATATTACCAACTGGCCCCTCTTCTCCCAGTTTATCCTCCTTTTCCTCATGGCAATCGGTGGCTCTGCTGGATCAACTGCAGGTGGACTCAAGATTATTCGAGGCCTCATCCTTTCAAAAATTGCCAAAAACCAAATTTTGTCAATCCTATCGCCCCACCGTGTTTTGACCCTCCATGTTAATAAAACGGTGATTGACAAAGATACCCAGCATAAGATTCTCAAGTACTTTGTCATCTATGCTATGATTTTGCTAGCGCTTATCTTTATTGTCAGCCTAGATAGTAATGATTTTCTGGTCGTGACCAGCGCTGTCTTTAGCTGTTTCAATAATATCGGGCCTATTCTAGGAACCACTTCTAGTTTCTCAATCTTTAGTCCCATCTCAAAAATTCTCCTATCCTTTGCAATGATTGCAGGGCGCTTGGAGATTTACCCAATCCTCCTTCTCTTTATGAAGAGAACTTGGTCTAAGAGATAAAATACAAAATCCCTCTTTTTACAATTGTGAAAGAGGGATTCTTATATTAAAAAAGGGGGAACGTTTTTAAATCCAAGCCTATCTGTAAGCAAAATCTTTACTCAAATAAAAGATGGAAAAACTTACTACACAGCTTGGTAATGCTCCAATACAAATTGTAAGGCTTTACTTGGACTCTTTGTTAAGGGAACTGCCCATTTGCAAGAAGTTGAGCATTCTCTTCCATATTGCTCAGTTGTAAAGCTGTAACAGCAGGTAAGACAATAGATGGTCCATGAATTCCAACAAACCAAAGCAAAGCACACATAAACCAAATCAACATCATAGCAGGATATGATTCTACCCCCTTAAAAATAGGAGTCAATAGTTGTTGAAATACTTGGGCAAAAGGAACATCTAAACTAAACCGAGATACAATATCTAACAAACCACTAATAAGTAAAACAAAAGAAAAAGGAAAAATATCTCTAAAAGCTTGTGATATAGCCCCAGGAACTTCCTTAGGTAAATGAATAGTAATGTCTCGCTTAATACAGAATCGGTAAACATTTACAGTAATAAAGGCACTGACAAACGAAGTTATCAATCCTTGAGATCCTAAATAGTTTGTCGACAAACTTGTAGATCCCGTCTTCTCATCAACTACAAGCGTTACAGTTAATACCAGATAACTACATATGGCTGCCAACATTACAGAAATATCATTTATTACCTTTCCAGGAGGCATTTTTCTATTAACATTTCCAGCCAATGACTTTGCAACTGTCCCTGAAACAATAACACCCAAAACTCCCATGGTTAACATATACACTTTTCTCATCCAGACAATAGCTGGACTCGGTAACTCTACTCCGAAATTTTTAGGAATCATAATAATAATCATCAAAAAGCTTGAAAACATAATTAAAGGCATAGTAGCAATGAATCCATCTTTAATAGCCATCATATAGTTATTAGTAGAAATTTTTTCAAATTTCCCTTGTTGCTTTTCAATGGCAGCGACTAGCTTATCCATAAAACTCCTCCTATAAAAAATTCAACCTCATATTTAAAACATATTAAACATCATTCAAATCGCTAACCTTAATTCCGTTTTAGCCCTTTTACCCAAAGAGCACTTTTCTTAATATATCTCTTCTGTGTTTCATAATCAACAAAGAAAAGACCATATCGCTTATTGTAGCCATTCGCCCAAGAAAATTGATCTTGCAAAGACCATATAAAATAGCCTTGAATATTGACTCCCCTATCTCGAGCCTCTAAAACTTTGTGTAAATGTTGCTCAATATAACGGATTCTCTTACTGTCATCAATAATATCATTCTCGCCCTCTGGCTTAACTTCTTTAAGGGCTGTACCATTTTCAGTTAAATAAATGACCGGATGTTGAGGATATTCTTCTTTGATACGAAGCAACATATCAAATAACCCTTGAGGATAAATATTCCAATCCCAATCTGTTGTCGGAATACCAGGTTTTTTTACAAATTCACCTAGAGCATTTAATTTAAAAGAAGACTGTCCTTTTATTCCTGTTGAATTAAATTCTTGTCTATTTTCACCTTTGTATTCACGAATAAATTCTGAACGATAATAATTCATCCCAAACATCGTATTAAGAGCTGCAGCTCTCTTCATAATTTCTAAATCACCATCTTCAATAATAAAGCTAGAATTATTAGCTTCCAATATTTGATTCAAGTGAAAAAGCGTGTCCTCACTGTAGTAGCCCAAAAAAGTTCCATCTAATAGAAATTTATTATTATAAACATCATACCGTTTAGCTGCCAAAATATTTTCTTTTTGCCCATCAATAGGATAGCCTGGCTTTAAAGCATGAATACAACCTACCTTTCCCTCAATCCCTAATTGATGAAATTCGAGGACTGCAAGAGCATGCGCCAACAACATATTATGATTCGCTTGAATTGCTTCAGATAATTGAAAATGATGATTTGGAGGAAACTGACCTCCTATATATTGACCTGCAGCAAGAGACATCAGTTCATTGATTGTAAACCAATGCTTGACTTCTGTAAATTCTTGGAAACAAAAGCGAGCATATCGTATGAAACGATCAATATTCTCTCTATTCAACCAATCCCCTGTTTCTAACATTTTCTGAGGCGAATCAAAATGATGTAAAGAAACAAACGGAATCACATTATGTTTTAAGCAAGACTGAAAGACTCTATGGTAATAACGAACAGCTAATATATTAGGCTCCCCATCTATATCAGGAAATATACGAACCCAAGAAATAGATAAACGCAAAGCCTGCAAACCATGTTCCGCCGCCAAAGCTATATCCTCTTCGTAACGATAATAAAAATCACTAGCCGGATCTGGTAAGAACGGACTGTTTTCTTGCAAATAAACATCCCACATATTTGTTCCTTTGCCATCTACCCTAGTTGCACCCTCTACTTGATAAGCAGCGGTAGCAGCTCCTAATAAAAACTCCTTCGGTAAGGCTTTAACCTGTAAATTTTCCATGACTAATCCTCATTGCAAACCAATATGTTCTTCAATCTTTCGAATTCGTTCATATTCATCAATAAAAAACTTGACCTGATCATACAATAGCATCGTTGTCATCAAGGTATCTTGACCATGAATCATGATAAAACTCACTTCAAAATTATCTCCAGATGCCTCCTCCGCTAATAAATTAGTCTGTTCTCGATGGGCAGACACTATTGAGTCGTTTGCAGACTCAACCAATTCTCTTGCCTGTTCAAAATATCCATCTCTCGCAAACGCCAAAGCATCCATCAAATCTGACCTTGCATCTCCTGCGTAAGCGACAATTGTAAAACCAAGCATATTTATTTCTTCTTTTGATTTCATCTTTCTTCCTCCTCAATCTTGATCCATCTTTTACACATCATTATTAAAATGACTTCGCTACGATATAAATAGAAAGTCGACCCTAAATATCTTAAAAATCCTTAAATTTCATAATATTTAGGATCAATCTTCTCTGAATACCTTGGTTCATTTTCTATACTTATGATTTATAAGTGGAAACCAGCGTAATTTTTTGCTACTTCAATTACACGATAAACATCCAAATTAGATTGGAATAGCAGTTCGTGCCCACGGATATAATTCAACACATTTCTCCATTCATCTTGAGCTTGCCTTGTTTTTCCGGTTGCTTGAAGATATAAAGCCTTCGCCATCTTAACAACATATTCACGATGATAACTGAGCTGTTTCCATTCATCCTTTTGACTATTTAATAACTTAGAAATATTTTCCTCAATAATTGGCAAAAAATTATCAGCTAGATTGTAAGCTATATAATAATGATTCGCTAAAACATCATTTTGACGACTGCCAATTGCATTAAAATAATCACATGAGGAATAACTGGATAATTTTTCTAAATATTCAACAACAGACTGCCAATTTGACCCATACAAAGCAGAAAAGTATTCTTCAATCAATTCTTCATAACTTCTTGTCTTCTTCCAGAGCATTTCCCCCATAACATAATTAGGAAAATTATGAGGGAATCCGGCACGTAATTCTTGACACGAAATGTAACCGTTCAAATGTAGGTTAGAAAGATAAGATACATCTCTGTAAATGGTTTGACTAATTTTCATATAGCCTAAATCGCCATAATGAGCACGCCCTAAAGGATAGTCATATACGAAACTATCTCCTTTAAATGTTTTTTGCCACTCAAAAAGATAAGATAAATTTTCCTCAAGAGAATTCGGAAGTATAATTTTATTACGCAGATAAGGTTTAGGCGTAGGTATGGAATTGTCAAAATCTACATCTGCATAACTCATTTCAAATGTTCTTGTAATCGGTGCAAACATCATGGTAAAGCGTTCAGGATTATCTAATTTTTCTTTCTGAGGCGCCCATAGCAACTCATGGTAAAGCAGAAAACAAATCTTTGTATCTAATCCCTCACTCGTTAAAGCCCTATCCAATTGATTGAGAATACGAATATACTGATCCGAAACCAATTCTTGTCTACAGTTTTCGCATTCACAAATATTATTACGAGCATCCGACAACCATACATGTAAGTAGTTAACATCAGGTCTTTTCTTGGCATAATCCTTGATAATTTCTACCATCTTATCAGCTACATCTGGATTTGAAAAATCCAGGCTGGTTAAAATCGGAGCCGTATTAAACAATTCTCGTTTCCCGTTTATTTCAGCGACATAGGGTTTCTTCTCCTCTGAAATACTAAGACCTGATTCCCAGCCAAATTTTGAAGAGTAACCTAAAACTTCACCTGTCCATCCATGACCAACACGATGATGAATAAGACCTCTTTTTTGCAATTCTTTATCCAACCTATCACTCAATTCTTGTACTAATTCATTTGAGAATTTTTCTTTATTTAGGTATGGATTAAACTCATGTTCATACCAACGTTTCAAAAAAGAATAGGGATTTTCAAACTGAATGAAAAAACTGTTCATCCCAATCTTAGGTAGCCAATCAATGAAATCTAGTATATTTTCAAATGAATCTGCTCCCTCTATACATACTCCCCTATGATAGTAACTGGCTGTTTCATCTATAGATAGCTCTTTATCTAAAAAATCTTCAAATCGTAACTCTGGAACAAAGTCATGTCCGCGCCCTGGTCTAGTATACACAACCCCAAATTCATGAAACATTCGGTAAATTCCAATAAGTAAACCTACAATTGTATTAGACTCAATTCTCCCCTTACCCTTGTCTAATGAGATAAGAACATGGTCTTTTCTATCCTCTTTATTGACTAATCCTACAAAAATATCCGCTTCCTTCTCCTCGACAAGTTCTATGTCAGTCTTAAAGACCCGATTTATATAGTAACTTAATTCCTCTAAGGCAAAGCTAGAATAAGTATTTTTCTGCTGATCAAATACTCTGATAACCATCTTATTTCCCTCCAACAGTAGCTTTTTCTTTTTCAAGATTGCGTTTATCTGCAATTTTGAAGAATGGATAATAAATTGCTACAGAAACCAAAATCAAAACAACTTGTAATAGAGCTCCTCGCCAACTAGCTCCTGTCGCAAGGAAGCCTCCTATGATCGGTGGCATTGTCCACGGAAGGATTACACCTGTTGTGTAGGGTACTAATCCTACAGCCATTGATACATAGGTAATTAAGGCATTGATTGTAGGAGTAGCAATAAACGGAATCAGCATAATCGGATTTAAAACTGTTGGAAACGTAAATAGAATAGCTGTATTGATATTAAAAATAGACGGTATAATAGCTAGCTTACCTAATGTTTTATTCGCACGACTCTTACTAAATAGGAAGAGACAAATCGCAAGACCAATAGTCGCTCCACCGCCACCAATAAATACAAATAAATCTTTAAACGGTAATGTAATAATGTGTTGGAGTGTTTGTCCTGCAGCCACAGCTTCTTGGTTTTCTGTAGTAAATTGTAACCAAACTGGATCTACAAAAGCATTTAAAACTTGTCCCCCATTAACTCCACAGAACCAAAAGAATGAGTTTACAATAACACATAGAATCATACCTGGAAGCGTTCCTGCAATTAACTTAAGCGGTGTTCCAACAATTGCACCTAGGAGTCCGTTGAGACCTCCTGCAACTCCTGCCGCTTCAAGACCTTTTAAGACCAGAGCCCACAAAACAAAAGTAGTAAAGCCAGGTAAAAGAGCTGAAAATGATTTACTTACCACATCTGGGACACCACTTGGCATTTTTATCGTAATTCCGCGCTGGATAAACATACGATAAATCTCTGCTGTAACCAATCCAATAGTAATCGCCATAAACAAAGAAGATGCATTCAGGCTAGAAAATGGTATTGCGCCGCCAAATAACTGCTTGACCTGCTCCCCATTTTTATCATAAACCATACTCGAAAAACGAGGTGCCATCAATACAAAACTGGATAAGGCTATGATCCCTGCCGACGGACCATCTGTACCATATCCTTCCGACAACCTGTAGGCAATACCGAAACAAGCGACCAAGGAGATAATCGCTACTGTTGACTGATTCATAGTTGTCAAGATACTTAGCAATCCAACACTATTCAGCCAATTTGTAAAATCCTCTTGAGGCCAACTGATTAGAATAAGAAATAAAGATCCGACTAAAATCAAAGGCATTGCCATCATAAATCCTTCACGAATAGCTTTCAAATGCCGTTGGTTGCCAACTTTTTCACCAAACGGAGCGACTTTTGTTTCTAAAAACGCTAAAATATTGTTCATCACCGGAACTCCTTTTTTTTATTTTTTATAAATTAAATATACCACTAACAGAAAGCGTTGTCAATATATTTTTTTGTTGTTTTTACAATATTTTTTTCTTTGTATAGAATAATAATTTTAATTGATTTTTTCTTATGTTTAATATAAAATAAACCAAAGGAGGAAACAAATGATTACAAAACAATCAGCCTTTTTACAAAATAGAGCCACTATACTGGAGTTTCTATATCGAAATCCAGCAACATCCCGTACAGATATTGTTAATGAAACAGGACTTACTCCAGCAACAACGACTAACATCATAAAAGAGCTAAGCGAACAGTCCCTCATATACGAAACTGGTGATGAATTTAGCGAGTTTTCCGGATCTGGAAGACGTAGAAAAACTATTTCTATCACAGATAATATTCCGTATGTTGTTGGAGGTATTGAAATAAACGTCCTAGGTATCTTTCTCAGTCTATGTGACTTACAAGGGAAAACTCTTTTCGAGACAGAAATTTTGAATGAAGATTATCCTATTTCAGAAATCAATTCCACCATTACCAATATGATAAAAACAGCTATAGAGTACGTCCCTTTGGAAACAAAATTACTTGGATTTGGCTTATCAATACCTGGACATTATAACAAAGACTCCGGAAGTATCATTACAAACAACCCCATATGGGAATCTTTTAATTTATTAAATGTAATTAAAAGATTCAATTTTCCTTTTATTGTAAAAAATAATATCGATTGTATGGCTATAGGACAATACCTTTTTAATCCACACAATACCCCCGATAACTTTATTTTCCTACACGCTGGATTAGGTATTTACACTTCCTTTTTCACAAAAGAAAAAATAGGATCCTCTAAAAATCCTTATATCGGAGAAATTGGACACACCATTGTCGAATTGAATGGGCAATATTGTGAATGCGGAAAAAAAGGTTGTTTACAAACATATATTTCTGATGCTTGGTTAATCAAACATGCCCAATTATTATTTAAAAATTCTCAACTAACTGTACTAAAAAACCTTGTAAAAACTGAAAAAGACATTCATTTAGATACTCTTTTAACAGCTTACAACTTAGGCGATTCTGCTTTACGCCAACAAATTGATAAAGGAGTCAATTTATTGGCCACTTCTATTGCAAATCTTCTCCTCATCAATCCTGCTGATAAAATCTATATCAACAGTCAATTGCTTAACTATCAACCTTTCACTCATGAAGTCAGGGATAAAATCCAAGACCAGCTCCACTTCGTTCCCTTTACTCGTAATATAGAAATTGAAATTTTACCTTACAACAAACATCGTGGAAGTATAGGAGCTTGTGCATTAGCTATCGTTGCTTTTTTCATAGAGCATAGCAATGTATTACAAGATATTATTTCACCTTAATATATATTAGAAATCTATAGACCTGTTTAAATCAACTATAACCTGTAGTAAATATCTCGTATTTAGACAATATGAAAACAAGACGACTTCCATATAGGAAACCGCCTTCTCTCTATGTTGAGTGATTTATATTAAAATAACTTTTCTTCTAGCTGCATTTTATTATTATAAAAACATTCATCATAACCCCCAGAACTTAAATAACAATTTTTATTCAAGATACATACTCCTAGAATAAACTTTATATGAAATCCCCATTTTTGTTTTTACAATTCTCCTTATACTCAATGAAAATCAAAGAGCAAACTAGGAAGCTAGCTGCAGGCTGCTCAAAACACTGTTTTGAGGTTGTAGATAGAACTGACGAAGTCAGTAACATCTATACGGTAAGGCGACGCTGACGTGGTTTGAAGAGATTTTCGAAAAGTATTAGTTAAATCTTGTTTAATATCTCTACACCATACTATTTTACATATATTATTTAGCGCCACATAGTACTGAACTCTCTCCAAAAACGGTTATGCCTCTTTGAATAGGGCGTTATCACAAGAAAAGCATCTCCACGTTTCAACTTCATATGGCTCAAAAACAATCAATTGATGCTAAAACCTGTACCTAGATGTTTCGGTTCATAAAACCATGAAACTGTAAAAGTGGATGAAATTGATAGCGGTAGTCAGATCAAGAGACATCATAACTCTAAAAAGTCACAATATATAAGTTCATCCTCGGAAAAATATCATTCTAATTGTTGAAATGGATATATAAACAGGGGTATTAACATTAAATGCTCATGAAACAACGAATACAGGTATCAAAACTATGACAAAACGAGTCCCTAAATTTACTAAAGACACTGCTCAACTTTACACCTGTAAATGGTTGTTGTATAATAAAGTTACAAAGATGTACGACCACACTGTTGTAAATCATAGTGTTCGCGAATATATTACTGATAGCATTTCTACAAATACAATTGAAGAGACTGGATAGGCTTTAAACGAAATATGTCAGTGTTTTGGCATTCCTAGTCTTCATATCATTTAAAGAATTGTATAGACAAAATTTTTTTCCAATACAGACACTCGTAACAACTGCTTCATTTTTCTACCAACATATTTAGGAACAGGATAAGATACAAGAAGATTAATCCATAGCTCAGTTCTATACCAATCTAAGACAAATAAGCTAAAAAACGATTGATAATAAGCAAATAGATTCCAAATTTTCTCTATCTGCTCATTTTAATAAACAATACTAGTGTAACTATCCTTCCAGTCAGAAACTTGTCAAATCACACCGAAAACTCTTCTAAAATTTATCTCGTTAGGCAATCAAGCAAAAACTCGACGATAGTACAAACATTATCATACAGAATTGACTTCCTAAATTATATACTTTAGTAAGGTTTTCGGATAAGAAAAAAGGTTCATTTTACATTTCTAAACATTCTTTTCTAAGATGAAAAACAGAATTTTTCGATTGTGATTTAAAGCAACAAGAAGATTTTCAGTATCATCCTATAGATACGAGCTATTTAAGAAAAACTACATTTTTGAATATAAACTAAATTTTATAGGAGGAAGACAATGGATTGGTACGATTATATGATACAGGCATCCAAACAATCACAATTCAACGCAAGCCATTGGTTTCGCTATTTGCGAAAAGTTATTTTTGAAGACTATTCTTATTTAACAAACCAAGATGTAGAAAAGTTGCTAGACTCCGAAGAACTAACCCATTTTCAAAAAATTAGCTTGAAGTATGCCTTTCAAGAGCATACTCCAACTCATAAATATGTGATTTCATTAAATAAACCTGCTAAGTTAACCAATGTTCAAAAATTGATGGAGAAATACAAGCATGGATAAAATGAAACCGGTCTTCCAAGCCCTAAATAAGAAATTAATTCAGGAAAATCTGACTTTAACAATTATGGTTATATCTTAGAATATCATGGTTTACGTGCCACACAAGATGTTGATGCTTTTTATGACCAAAATCAGAAAATCAATGAAATTATTGCTCGTGTAGGAAAACAGTTTAATCTTAACATCCACGAAGAGTTATGGCTCAACAATCATGTTGCAAAGCAAATATGAACAAACAACCTCCCTTAAGTTTATGCGAATCCTTGTACTCATTTGAGAATCTGACCGTTTTAGTAGTCCCTATTGAGTATGTGTTAGGAATGAAGATGATGAGTATCAGAGAGCAGGATTTGAAAGATATTGGTGCAATTATTAAATACAAAAACTTTCATTCACCATTCGATACCTTTAAATATTTAAAAGACATGGGATTTGATACTATTGACCTCTCTGTTCTATTAGAAGGTTTTAGTTATGCTTATGGTATGGATTGGTTAGAAAAATTTTTTAAAGAAAATCAAGATAAACTTCGCGAATTTTATTAACAGTATCAAACAAGATGATTGTCAATTAGCCAGTCGTCTTATTTTTATGATGGAATGAAATAAAATCGGAACAAATCACTTAGAGAATTCCAGTCAATTTCTAGCACTGTTTGAGACGTTTCAGCGAACTATAGTAAAATGAAATAAGAATAGGACAAATCGATCAGGACAGTCAAATCGATTTCTAAGAATGTTTTAGAAGTAAAGGTGTACTATTCTAGTTTCAATCTATTATATTTCAGATTCGGTCCACTATTCCTTCCCAAAAACATTGCATATTGCGCCGAAGGAATTGCTCACACTATCCCAAGCACAAAACCCTCAGTCGATTGACCGAGGGTTCCTTTTCATTATTCAAAAACTTGATTAGCTCAAGGCATCATCCATTGAAAGAACTTCGTGGAAGACACGTTGTGTCAATTCAGTTTTTTGTTCTGGAGTGAGGTATTTAGTATTTACACAGTATCCAGAGATACGTACGATAACGTCTTCACCTGACATGATTTTTTCGTAAACATCGTTCAAGTCCATAACGTTCAAGTTAACGTGTTGTCCACCGTTTTCGAAGTAACCATCAAGGATTGTTACCAAGTTATCAACTTGTTCATCACGAGTCTTACCAAGAGCGCGAGGTGATACTTGTGTAGTCAATGAGATACCGTCAGCTGCATAACTAAAGTCAAGGCTAGAAAGTGAGTTCAAGTTTTGCAACCAACCACCTTTAGCTTTGTTAGATGGGTTAGCACCTGGTGAGAAGAATTCAAGTTTAGACAAGTTCACAGAACCATCTTCGTTGAGGTATACACCTTTGTGAACTGGTGAGTTACCAGTTTGTTTAGAGTAAGCAACGTTAGATGTGATTGTCAAAAGTGATACTGTAGCTTCTGCGTCTTTGTATAGTTTGTGGCTACGTAGACGAGTTGTGTAAGCTTCGATCAACCATTCTGCCAATTCGTTTGAACGTGGGTCATCTTCACCCCAGCGTGGGTAGTCACCGATTGTTTCGTAATCGTAGATGTAGCCATCTTCGTCACGGATTGGTTTAACTGTAGCGTATTTGATAGCTGACAATGTATCAACAGTGTTAGCAAATCCACAGATACCGAATCCCATGTTGGCACGTTGTTTAGTTGGCAAGAAGGCCATTTGAACAGCTTCGTAGTTGTACCTATCAGTCATGTAGTGGATGATGTTCAAGGCATCTACGTAAGTGTCAGTCAACCAGTCAAGAGATTTTTCAAAGTTCGCTTTAACTGATTCAAATTCAAGAACTTCGTCACGGATTGGTTCGATATCAAATACTTTGTAGTCTTTGTGAACATCGTCGTAACCACCATTCAAACCAGTAAGAAGGGCTTTAAGAACGTTTACACGAGCACCGAAGTACTGGATGTTGTGGCGTTGTTCTTCATTTTCTGGATCAAGTGGAGACACACAGCATGAGATACAGCTCATTTCACCATATCCGTCTTTAGCCATTGTTGTTACACCTTCGTATTGGATAGAAGAGTGTTTGTGGCTCATGTGCATACAGTAGCGACGGAAGTTGTATGGCAATTTGTCAGTCCAAAGAACTGTCAAGTTTGGTTCTGGTGAGTTACCGATGTTGTCAAGAGTGTTCAAGAAACGGTAGTCCATCTTAGTAACACGGTGACGACCGTCGTTACCCATACCAGCCATAGAAGTTGTGATAAAGGTTGGGTCACCTGAGTACAATTGGTCATAAGCTTTGGTACGAGCAAATTTAACTGTACGAAGTTTCATAACGAAATCATCAACGAATTCTTGGATTTCTGATTCAGTAAATGTACCACGAGCAAGGTCACGTTCTGCAAAGATGTCCAATACGATTGGTACACGACCTAGAGATGTAGCAGCACCGTTAATCACACGGCAGACAGCCATGAAAGCAATGTTAACCCATTGGATTGCTTCTTTCACGTTCATCGCTGGTTTGCGAACATCAACCCCGTAAAGGTCACCCAGGCGAACAACTTGTTGCAATGCTTGGTATTGAAGGTTTACTTCTTCACGAAGACGGATTGTTTCTTCATCGATTTCTTTGATTGCATTCCAGTCGTTTACTTTTTCTTGCATCAAGTAGTCTGCACCGTAAAGAGCAAGACGTGCGTAAACACCGATGATACGTCCGCGTGAGTATGCATCTGGAAGACCAGTTACAGTGTGTGCATGACGAGCGCGACGAATATTTGAAGTGTAGGCACGGAAAATACCGTCGTTAACTGTTGTTACATATTTAGTGAAGATTTCGTGAACAGCTGGGTCTGGTTCGTATCCATTTTCTTTTAAAGTAGTTTCAGCCATACGGATACCACCTTTTGGCATGAAGTTCAATTTGAAGAGTTCATCATTTTGGATACCAAAGATAACTTCATTTTCTTTGTCGATAAATCCAGCAGGGATATCAGCGATAGATGTTGGACGAGTGTCCATTGGGAAACGAGTTTCTTCGTAGTGTGCTTTAGTTTCTTCTACAATTTTCTTGATGTGAAGTGAACGCTCTGTTGGTCCTGCAAGGAAGCTTTCGTCTCCATCATAAGGTGTGTAGTTAGCTTGTACAAAGCGTGATACACTTGCTTTTTCTTTCCAATCTACGCCTTTGAAGCCTTCCCAAGCTTTGTCAAAAATATCTTGTGCTTCAACAACTGTTTTAACAACCATATTAATGTCCTCTTTTTTCTAGTAACAGTCATCTGTTACATTCATAAGACAAGTATACCATAAAGTAACCGATTTCAACAAGTGCAAAATCCCTATTTTTACACTTTCTTTTCTAAAACAGTCTATATTTTATTTCAAACTGTATTATATTTTTGAAAAAAATAAAGTCCTTTTTTCTTTTTTTCAGAAAAAAGGGTATAATAAAAGAAAATAAGCAGTAACACTCAATGGAAATCGAAAAGCAAACTAGGAAGCTAGCCGCAGGCTGCTCAAAGCACTGCTTTGAGGTTGTAGATAGAACTGACGAAGTCAGCTCAAAATACTGTTTTGAGGTTGCAGATGGAAGCTGACGTGGTTTGAAGAGATTTTTGAAAAGTATAAAAAGGTGCTAGGCATGTTGATTTTTCCTTTGTTAAATGATTTGTCAAGAAAAATCATCCATATTGACATGGATGCCTTTTTTGCTGCGGTGGAAATCAAGGATAATCCTAAACTCAGAGGAAAACCTGTCATTATTGGAAGCGACCCTCGACAAACAGGTGGGCGGGGAGTCGTTTCTACCTGTAGCTATGAGGCTCGAGCTTTTGGTGTCCATTCTGCCATGAGTTCCAAGGAAGCTTATGAACGTTGTCCCCAGGCCGTCTTTATCTCAGGAAATTATGAGAAATACAAAGCTGTGGGACTCCAGATTCGAGCTATTTTTAAGCGCTATACAGATTTGATTGAACCCATGAGTATTGACGAAGCCTATTTGGATGTGACAGAAAATAAACTCGGTATCAAGTCAGCGGTCAAAATTGCTCGCCTCATTCAAAAAGATATCTGGCAAGAACTCCATCTAACTGCTTCTGCCGGTATTTCCTATAACAAGTTCTTAGCTAAAATGGCGAGTGATTATCAAAAACCTCATGGTTTGACAGTGATTCTACCTGAACAGGCTGAGAATTTTCTCAAACAAATGGATATTTCCAAATTTCATGGAGTAGGAAAAAAGACAGTAGAACGTCTTCATCAAATGGGCGTTTTTACTGGTGCTGATTTACTTGAAGTTCCTGAGGTGACCCTAATAGACCGTTTTGGTAGACTAGGCTATAATCTGTATCGAAAGGCTCGTGGCATTCACAACTCTCCAGTCAAATCCAATCGCATCCGTAAATCAATCGGCAAGGAGAAAACCTACGGGAAGATTCTCCGTGCTGAGGAAGATATCAAAAAAGAGCTGACTATTCTATCAGAAAAAGTCGCTCTCAATCTACATCAACAAGAAAAAGCTGGAAAAATTGTCATTTTGAAAATCCGCTACGAGGACTTTTCAACTCTTACCAAACGAAAAAGTCTTGCTCAAAAAACACAAGATGCTAGTCAGATAAGCCAAATAGCCCTGCAACTCTATGAAGAATTAAGCGAGAAAGAAAGAGGTGTCCGCCTATTGGGAATTACCCTGACTGGATTTTAAAGCTCAATGAAAATCAAAGAGCAAACTAGGAGGCTAGCCGCAGGCTGCTCAAAACACTGTTTTGAGGTTGCAGATAAAGCTGACGCGGTTTGAAGAGATTTTCGAAGAGTATAAAACCTTGAAGAGTTGCCCCTTCAAGGTTTTTCTTATACAAATAAACGGACAAAACTGTAAAGTAGCAAAACACTACCAAGCACGATACGGTATTTACCAAAAAGGGTGAAGTCGTGTTTTTTCACATAGCTGGTCAAGAAGCGAATAGCCACCATGCTGACCGCAAAAGCTACTCCCATCGCGACCAAGAGCAAAAACAATTGCCCAAAGCTCAAGAGTTCTCCGGCTTTCACAAATTTGAAAATCTTTAAGGCACTAGCTCCAAACATAACAGGAATCCCAAGATAGAAGGTAAATTCTGTCACAACTGAACGACTGGTTCCATTTAACAAACCACCGACAATCGTTGCACCTGAACGGCTAGTCCCTGGTAAAAGAGCAAGAACTTGGAAGAGTCCGATATAGAAAGCGGTCGTATAAGGAAGCTTGTCCAACTCTGTTACACTTGGCTCGATAGCACGCGCTTTATTGCGCTTTTCCAAATAGATGAAGGCAACCCCGTAGATAATCAACATGAGAGCAACTGAAACCATGTTATGGAAGTGGGTATCAAACCAATCATCAAATTTAAAGACACCAAGTAAAGGTAAAGTAGCAATCAAGACCTTCAACCATAGTCTCCAAGTCTTACGAACTTCCTGTTTGTCCTTAGTCGGTTTAAAAGGATTGAGCTTGTTAAAATAAATCACCATAACTGCTAAAATAGCACCAAGCTGAATCACGACATTAAACATGGACATAAAGGCTTCATTTTGATTTTGGTATTGGATGAATTCCTCTGCTAAAATCAAGTGACCTGTACTGGAAATCGGCAACCATTCCGTAATTCCTTCAACAATCCCGAAGAAGATAGATTTTAAAATTTCAATAAGATACATAGATTACTCCCTATATTATAATTAGCGCAGTTAGCTACTGCCAAAGCCCAAGTGGTATACTTGGAATAAGCCACTGTGGATTAGTTCATTTCCTCCAATCGCTTGACGATTTCCGAAAGGATCTAACCACAGCTTTTGTTTCAATTGGTAATGAGTTTGATAACGCATAGACGTTTTATCTCGTCTAAGGTAACAAGGCAAAAAGTTCGTGGATAACCAAGTAGACTTGAAATACTATATCTGGAGGTACTCCCATGCTTTATGTGGGCATTGATATCGCTAAAAATAAACACGATGTTACAGCCTTGAATGTTCCAGGAAAAACTGTTCTTAAACCACTCACTTTTTCAAATAATAAAGCTGGTTTTGAACTCTTAGATCTGTCTCTTCGACAGCTCAACCAAGACTGTCTCATCGCTCTTAAACTTCTTTCTGACCCCAATCGTGAACAATTTCAACACGATAATCGGCTAGTAGACCTAAAAATACTGGCTAGACATATTCATCGTCTCAAGAAAAACAGTCTGATTGGAAAGTACAATACACTCGTTGTCTTGATATCATCTTTCCTGAGTTGGATAAAATCGTTGGAAAGCATTCAGAATATACCTACCAACTCTTGACGCGCTACCCTAATCCTCAGAAAAGGATTGAGGCAGGATTTGATAAGCTGATAGAAATTAAGCGATTGACCGCTTCTAAAATTCAGGATATCCTCTCAGTCGCACCTCGTTCTATCGGAACAACATCTCCTGCTCGTGAATTCGAAATCATCGAAATCATCAAACATTACAAGAGGCTCATTGACAAGGCGGAAACATGTGTCAATGACTTGATGGCTGAGTTCAACTCAGTCATCACGACGGTTACTGGGATTGGGGGTCGTTTAGGGGCGGTCATTTTAGCCGAGATTCGAAATATTCATGCCTTTGATAATCCTGCTCAATTACAAGCTTTCGCTGGACTGGATTCTTCTATTTATCAGTCAGGTCAGATTGATTTAGCTGGAAGAATGATCAAACGGGGTTCCCCTCATCTGCGGTGGGCACTCATACAAGCTGCCAAAGCATGCGCTCGCTTTTCACCTGCTTTTAAGGCCTATCTTAAGACTAAGTTAGAACAAGGAAAACATTACAATGTAGCCATCATCCACCTTGCAAAAAAACTTATCCGAACCCTGTTTTATATCCTAAAAAAGAGCTGCCATTTGACGAACAAAAAGTGATGTAATTTCTGAAATTAACACAGGATTACCTTTGAAAAAATGGACTTTTTCAAGGGCTTTTTGCCGTGCTCTAAAATCATCGCCAAATCATCAAATTGAAATAAGAAATAGTTTAGATAAAACTATTGACTTTTCTTATAGTTTGTCTTTCTTCTATCTTCCATTATATCATACTTTTTCAGTCTATGGTAGCTCTCTTTAAAAGGCTCCGATACTGCCGCCACCTCCGCCTCCAGAGAAGCCACCGCCAGAACTTCCACTTCCAGAAGATACGGAGTAGGTACTTGCTGTATTTGCGACACTAGCATAATGGCTCATTTGCGCGCTTGAATGATAAAACATACTGTGCCAGCCATAAGCTACATAGAGATTGATATCTGGATTTTCAACTTGAATCTGATGAACCTTCATCAAATGACTAACCTTGTCCGCATAGCCAAATAAGGTTGCATAGACCAAGAGACGATTCCAAACAACAATACTTTCCAATTCAGCCTTATCCAGTCGTGCAATCTCACGTAACATATTTTCAAAACTGGTCCAGAGATAGTAGACCTCAGCTCCCGCTTCATTTAGAACACCATCACGATTATCTAGTCGAAGCTTCCAATAATAGAAAACAGACAAAACTAACCCTAGAAAACCAAGTATTGGCAAAGGGAGGTAAAGATAGCCATGAACGTCTAAACTGTACAAGAACAAACCAAATCCGATAAATAGGGGCAAGATAGTCAAGACACCCATACCCACTTGCAAAGTCTTTTCCAAACCAGTTAAAGGACGATAGTAATCTGGGAGCCCCCAGAAGGAAACTCGTTTTCTCACTCCTTCTTGCATCTGGTTCAATACCTCTTCAAAAGAAGATTTGAGTTGAAGCCCTCTTGCTTGAATCCGTTTTTCATCAGAAACTTTGGCTCTACGATAAAGACTATCAGATACCTTGTAATCCGCAAACAAATTGGAAAGAGTGGCTTCTTTTTTGCCTGAAAAGGCTAGATTTAGACAGTCTCTCTCAAATCTTGACAAACCATCTTCTTTCACCAATCTCAAGCCAACTGCATCTCCTTCTGAAATAATAGAGACATTCCCACGGTCTATCACATCTAGCAAGGTAGCTTGAATAAGTTGATCAAAGGTGAATTTTCCAGCTCCCTTGACCAAGGGACTCACTTCCTCCAAGGAGGTCGAGTAGACTGCTTCTGATAAAACCATAGGCTCTAATTCCATTGGTGGTTCATAGAGACGATGATTTTTGGCATATTTGACTGAAGGAGTGGTCTTTCTTCTATAAATAAAATAGAAGCAGACACTCAATAACAAGGAGATAGAAAGTATCGAAGGGAGGACCCAAGTAACGAGTTGTTTACTCTGATCTTTTTCTCTAACAATCGAGTCTTCTATCTTATTAAACTCTTCTAAACGATTCCCTTTCAAGCCCTGATCCCTAGCGCTAGCAAAATCGGTCCGAGACCAATAGGCATGCAACTCAACTCCACGCTTAGCCGGAAGATTGTCTAAACGGATAGTATAATCAAGGTTACTCTTTTCAATCGTTCCCTCTCTAAAAAGTTTCCCTGTATGGAAAAAGAGTTTTTCAGCCCCCTTGTCTCCCCTTACATGAAATTCAAACTTTTCAATAGACTCTGAACTATCTGTCAGAGGTTGCCAATTTAATTCAGCGATATCATCATAAAGGAAAAGTAAATTTTTTAAGTTCCAGACGAGGTCAACTTCAACTATGTCGCCCTCCTGACCTGGATTATAGACTCTCACAGTATAACCATCCGCTTCTTCTGTTACTTCGCTAGTCACATCTGCTAGTTCTGCACCGTTTTTCGCAGCCTGAACCTTTGGATGAGGGTCAATGTCAAACCCGCTAGGCATCTTACCAGCACGTCCAAGTCCCACGATTTGGCCCTTAAAGTCCTCCTCAAACTGGTAAACTATCTTCTGTCTAAACTCTGCCGTATTATCTGCATGAATATACAAATCCCCTTGATAAGAGTTTATCTTGAAATCAATGGCAAAAACAGAGAGTGGAAGAAGGCAAAACAAGCCTAACACCAGTAAGAAAAAAGTTTTTTTCATCAACTAAGCCCCCTTTTTATCTTTCTTATCATTATAGCATTTTTTCGTAAGTAAAGGCTTACTTATGTTGAAAAATTACGCATTTTTCGATAAAATAGGAGACAGTTATTTTTTAATAGATCAGAATAGGAGAAATCATGAGAAAAATATACTTATCTATTTTCACAAGTCTCTTGCTGATGCTAGGACTTGTCAATGTTGCTCAAGCCGATGAATATTTACGCATCGGGATGGAAGCAGCATATGCTCCCTTTAACTGGACCCAGGATGATGATAGCAACGGAGCTGTCAAAATCGATGGGACCAATCAGTATGCCAACGGATACGATGTTCAAATCGCCAAGAAAATCGCTAAGGACTTAGGTAAAGAACCTTTGGTTGTTAAAACCAAGTGGGAAGGTCTAGTCCCTGCCCTTACTTCTGGTAAGATTGACATGATTATCGCAGGTATGAGTCCAACTGCAGAACGCAAACAAGAAATTGCCTTTTCGAGCAGTTACTATACTAGCGAACCAGTTTTGCTTGTCAAAAAAGATTCTGCCTACGCAAGTGCTAAATCTTTGGATGACTTTAACGGTGCAAAAATCACTTCTCAACAAGGGGTCTACCTTTATAACTTGATTGCACAAATCCCAGGTGCTAAAAAAGAAACAGCCATGGGAGACTTCGCTCAAATGCGACAAGCTCTTGAGGCTGGTGTCATTGATGCTTATGTTTCTGAACGTCCAGAAGCACTGACTGCTGAAGCTGCGAACTCTAAGTTCAAGATGATTCAAGTAGAACCTGGTTTCAAAACTGGGGAAGAAGATACAGCTATCGCTATCGGGCTTCGTAAAAATGACAATCGTATTAGCCAAATCAATGCCAGCATTGAAACCATTTCAAAAGATGACCAAGTTGCCTTGATGGATCGTATGATCAAGGAACAACCTGCCGAAGCTACAACAACTGAAGAGACTAGCAGTAGTTTCTTTAGCCAAGTTGCTAAAATTCTTTCTGAAAACTGGCAACAACTCTTGCGTGGTGCTGGTATCACTCTTTTAATCTCTATCGTCGGAACCATCATAGGTCTCATTATTGGACTTGCCATTGGTGTCTTCCGTACTGCTCCTCTCTCTGAAAACAAAGTCATTTACGGCCTACAAAAACTAGTCGGCTGGGTTCTCAATGTCTACATTGAAATTTTCCGTGGTACGCCAATGATTGTTCAATCGATGGTTATCTACTATGGAACTGCCCAAGCTTTCGGGATCAACCTTGACCGTACACTGGCTGCTATCTTCATCGTTTCAATCAATACCGGTGCCTACATGACTGAAATCGTCCGTGGTGGTATCCTAGCAGTTGACAAGGGACAATTTGAAGCTGCGACTGCTCTTGGTATGACCCATAACCAGACCATGCGTAAGATTGTCCTACCTCAGGTAGTCCGTAACATCCTACCTGCAACTGGTAATGAATTTGTCATCAATATCAAAGATACATCTGTATTGAACGTTATCTCTGTTGTCGAACTTTATTTCTCAGGAAATACCGTGGCAACACAAACCTATCAATACTTCCAGACATTTACAATCATCGCCGTGATTTACTTTGTCCTCACCTTCACCGTAACACGTATCCTACGCTTTATCGAGCGCAGAATGGACATGGATACCTACACTACAGGTGCTAACCAAATGCAAACGGAGGATTTGAAATAATGACACAAGCAATCCTTGAAATTAAACACCTCAAAAAATCCTATGGACAAAACGAAGTGCTAAAAGACATTTCACTCACTGTCCACAAGGGAGAGGTCATCTCTATCATCGGAAGCTCTGGAAGCGGAAAATCGACCTTCCTACGCTCCATTAACCTACTTGAAACACCAACTGATGGACAAATCCTTTATCATGGACAAAACGTCCTCGAAAAAGGCTATGACCTCACGCAATACCGTGAAAAGTTGGGGATGGTTTTCCAATCCTTTAACCTCTTTGAAAATCTCAATGTTCTTGAAAACACAATCGTCGCTCAGACAACTGTCCTAAAACGCGAACGCACAGAAGCTGAAAAGATTGCCAAAGAAAACCTGGAAAAGGTCGGCATGGGAGAACGCTACTGGCAAGCCAAACCAAAACAACTCTCAGGTGGTCAAAAACAACGTGTGGCCATCGCTCGTGCCCTCTCCATGAATCCGGACGCTATTCTCTTTGATGAACCAACATCAGCTCTCGATCCAGAAATGGTTGGAGAAGTCCTCAAAATCATGCAGGACCTGGCTCAGGAAGGCTTGACCATGATTGTCGTAACCCATGAAATGGAATTTGCCCGTGATGTCTCTCACCGTGTTATCTTTATGGATAAGGGCGTGATCGCTGAAGAAGGTAAACCAGAAGACCTCTTCACCAATCCTAAAGAAGACCGAACAAAAGAGTTCCTTCAACGCTATCTCAAATAAAAAGAAAAGGCTGCATCAACCGTGCAGTCTTTTTGCTGTCCTCAAAATGAAAAGGCAGATTCTCTATCTCTACTACTTGAAGGTCAAGAATCCGCCGTTATCCAAAGATTAATCTTCAAATTTTTCATAATTTTTTTCATAGAAATCAATTAGGCCTAGGGCTGTTTCAAATGAAATATTTTTTACTTTTGCACGACCCTGCGCCAGAGCAATGATAGACATTTCACGCGCATTCGTTTCTTTAGAGATACGGTAGCCTGTGATTTTCTTATCACGAACCCAGCCAACAACTGATTCTACTTTTTCAAAGTTTGACTTAGCCATGTTTTTCTCCTATTTTCTTCTTTATAATATTTAATTGTATACGTTTTTACTACTTTTGTCAATAAAAAAAACATATATTCAACGAAAATAATTAGTTCAGAATTTTCTTACTTCCTTTTTAAATCCGATAATATATAGGTTTTGCTAGCCTCTACACCATAAATATTTGCTAATAAAAATACTGTATTATTACCCTCTTAAGGTGCGAAATTATTCAAGTTCTTAAAAAATGCTTCTCTATTTCCGTAAGATAGCTTATTTCTTCGATTTAAGAACTGAAGATGATAGTTCTAACCTTTAGAAATCCAAGCCTTCACTAGCTCAAAAACTCCTATCTTTCTTCCTCAATAAATCATCTGAGAGATAGGTATTCCTTATGTCCTTCAAATTCATCACTCCTTTGGATATTGAGGTGCTAGCCTAGAAGCAGACACCCGATTATCTAAACCATCCTTAATAAAGATGACAAGACAGATAAGCTCAGTTAATTACTTATATATCTTTTTAATATGGTATATTTGTCAACAAAAAGAAATCAAATCATACCTTATACTCAATGAAAATCAAAGAGCAAACTAGGAAGCTAGCCGCAAGTTGCTCAAAACACTGTTTTGAGGTTGCAGATAGAGCTAACGTGGTTTGAAGAGATTTTCGAAGAGTATTAAAGACAGTGTGACTATGCTTGTCAATAGATAGGAAATCAAAATGAAGGATGGAAATCTGAGCCAAACATCATAAGTGCTATAATGAACAGAAGTAAGAATTGCACGATAAGTTTTCTAAAACCATAGGAATCGTCCCCTTTCTTCATCTTCATTATAGCACATATACATCAGTTGTACAAATAATATGATATTTTTTTATTAGTCCTCAGACAAGCATATTATAAAGCGTTTCATTACCATTTAAGTTAATATAAGCTGGATCAAAACCTTCCATTCTACGAATCAAACCTGCATAATCATGCTTATCTGCTAAAGCGATCCCAATCAATACTGGGCCTGTTCCCTTGCTAGCTCGTTTGATATACTCAAAACGTGTGATATCATCATTTGGCCCCAGGATATCATTTACAAACTCACGCAAAGCTCCTGGACGTTGTGGGAAATTGACCACAAAGTAATGTTTGATACCATCATAAATCAAGGCACGCTCTTCCATTTCTGGCATACGGTTGATATCATTATTTCCTCCAGAAATGATACAACAAATGGTTTTCCCCTTAATATATTCAGCTAAAACCTCTAAAGAGGCGATACTAGCCGCTCCAGCAGGTTCTGCGACTATCCCTTGCTTAGAGTAAAGGTCAATCAAGGTTTCAGAAATCAATCCCTCATCGACACCTACCAAAGTTTTAATATGTTGACGAGTTGCTTCATAGGTCAACTGACCTACCTTTTGCACAGCAATCCCATCCGCAAATTTATCAATTTCCTTGAGTTTGACTGGACCTCCAGCCTCAAAGGCAGCTTTCATGGAACGCGCTCCATTCGCCTCTACTCCGATAACCTCAATCTCTGGACTTGTTTCCTTGATATAGGTAGAAACCCCGGCAATGAGACCGCCACCACCAACAGGAACCAAGACAGCATCAAAATCAATCGATTCTTTTCGAGCTTCTTCTAAAATCTCATAAGCAACTGTTCCTTGACCTGCTTGAACATGAGCATCATCAAAAGGATCAATAAAGGTACGATTTTCAGAGACTGTAAATTCTTGAGCTGCTTTGGCTGAGGCATCAAAGGTATCTCCAACTAGTTTAATAGTTACAAAATCCCCACCAAAAAAGCGAACCTGACCAATCTTTTGTTGTGGCGTAGTAATAGGCATAAAGATAGTAGCAGGAATTTTCATTTCATTACAAGTATAGGCTACTCCCTGCGCATGATTTCCCGCAGAAGCACAGACTACCCCACGTTCACGTTCTTCCTTGCTGAGCTGGGAAATGGCATAATAGGCACCACGAATTTTAAAGGAGCGAACACGCTGGGCATTTTCTTTTTTCAAATAAATCTTAGCACCATACTTCTCCGATAAATAATGATCGTAATCCAGTGGAGTATTCACAACCACACCGTTCAAGACCTTGTGAGCCTTGATTATATCTTTTGAACTTAACATATAAAACCTCTTTTTCTATAAAAAACAGTCACTAATGACTGTTTTTTAGTTATTCATCTCCGAAAACTTCAGTAACACTTTCATGGTATTTATGAGTCATACGAATCGAAAACTCTTTAGGAAGTTCATAACGATTTGTGGAAATCCAATCATATAACCATTCTACCAAACTTTCTTCACTATCATTACGATGGAAGATAAAATAGTTTAAAATTTCTTTATATTCTACATCATTCAAATCCAACGTGTCTACAAATTGACTACGAGGAACAAAATTAGAATCTAATTTTCTTAGTTGATCTGTCAATTCTCCCAATTGTAAATCCAACTGAAAAAATAGTTTTTGCAGTTGCCTATCAGTTTCATCACATCCTGTCTTGATAGAAAACAAATTGGTAATATTCATATGATTTCAACCCCTAAATAAGTACATCTAATATCCCACGAATAGCTGAAGCTAAAGTTTTCGCAGTCCAGTCATTTAAACCCGATTCTTTCAATCCAGATGCAATCATTTGCTCTATTTGATATAAACCGCCATCTATCGTCTCATTTATTCTGCGAAGAGGACCTTCAATATAGGATAAAGCTTCTCCGAATCTAACAGCTGATTTAGGTCCTAATGATTTACCAACTATATTTGTTAATGTTTTTTATTTCTCAAAATCCATTTCGCTATATAACGAGCAGATTTAGTCGCGCCAGCTCTCTCAAACGGAGAATGAATTTCAAGACCTTCTTCTCTAGATATTTGTGCCAATTTGAAGAATTGTTCAAAGTTCATATGCAATCTACCATCTTCAAAATTAGCATCATCATAAATGTTAATTACAGCATTTTCATCATACGACCAATCTGCTTTATTTTGGTCTGCTAGCACTATTACCGACGGTGTAATTACATTATACAACTAGAACCAATAATAACGATGCAATTTTTCTCATAATCTTTTTCATAAAATCATCTCCAGCGCTATATATTTCTAATTAGTTATAGATTTTGAATGCATCATCGTCGTTTTTACCAACGAATGGCATTGCTTTACGCAATTCTGCACCAACTTTTTCAATTTCAAGGTTAGCTGCTTGTTCACGGTAAGCAGTCAATTTTGGACGTCCAGCTTTATAGTCATTTACAAAGTCATTTGCAAATTTACCATTTTGGATGTCTGCCAAGACAGCCTTCATATTTTCTTTAACTTGTTCAGTGATTACACGTGGACCTGATACATAGTCACCGTATTCAGCAGTGTTTGAAATAGATTGACGCATTTTCTTGAATCCACCTTCGTAGATCAAGTCAACGATCAATTTCATTTCGTGAAGAACTTCAAAGTAAGCCAATTCTGGAGCGTAACCTGCTTCTGTCAAGACTTCGAAACCTGCTTCGATAAGGGCAGTCAAACCACCACAAAGTACAGCTTGTTCACCAAACAAATCTTCTTCAGTTTCTTCTTTGTAAGTTGTTTCAAGAAGACCTACACGAGCCGCTCCAACACCTTTACACCAGTCCATAGCAATGTTTTTAGCATTTCCTGTTGCATCTTGGTATACTGCATAAAGAGCTGGAACACCAAATCCTTCTTCGTAAGTACGACGTACCAAGTGTCCTGGTCCTTTAGGAGCACACATGAAGACATCTACATCCGCAGGAACTTTGATAAATTCAAAGTGGATGTTGAAACCATGGGCAAATCCAACTGCGTTTCCAGCTTCCAAGTTTGGAGCGATTTCTGCTTCGTACAATTCTTGTTGAATTTCGTCTGGCGCCAAGATCATGATAACATCAGCCAACTTAGTAGCTTCTGTTACTGTGTAAGTATCAAATCCATCTTCTTTTGCTTTATCAAAAGATTTACCTGGACGTACACCGATAATAACGTCACGACCTGAATCACGCAAGTTTTGAGCATGCGCATGCCCTTGTGAACCATAACCGATAACGGCGATTTTTTTACCGTCAAGTGCTGCTACTTTAATATCTTTTTCATATTCCATTTGAACTGTCATAGCTTTTCTCTCTTTTCTATTATTTATTGCCTTTTAAGCTGGTTTAACAAATTTAAGTTGGATTTTTAATCGCGGGTAAATCCAGTTGCACCCGTTCGAGCAATATTGCGAATACCGTATGGGCGAATGACTCGCAATAGGGCTTCGCTCTTTTCTGCATTTCCCGTCATCTGAATGGTAATCGAGCTTGGCGCTACGTCTACCACTGTTGCACGGAAAGGTTGAATAATCGCTAAAATCTCAGCTCTCTTCTCAGCTGGCGCTGACATCTTAACCAAAATCACCTCGCGCTCCAAATGAGGCTTGTCTGTAATATCTCGAATGCGAATCACATCAATCTGACGATTGAGCTGTTTGATGATTTGCTCCACTTCATCATGAGAAGCAACATCAATAATAATAGTGATACGCGATACATTCGGATCTTCTGTTGCTCCAACAGAGATGCTTTCAATATTAACCTGACGACGAGATAGGACACCTGTAAAGCGATTGAGGACTCCTGAACGATTTTGTAGTTTTGCTGTTAACATTCTACGCATGGAACTTCACCCCCAACATCTCATGATTACTCTTACCAGCCGGTACCATTGGTAACACCTGTTCCTTACGAGAAATATCTACCTCAATTAGCATAGGAACATCCTCAGTGATGACTTCAAGGTCTTGAGCCAAGGTCTCAGGATTGTCAAACTTATAGTTTTTAATACCATAAGCCTGCGCCATCAATTGGAAATCAGGAAGGGTATCAAAGACCGACTCTGATGTTCTGCCTTCATAGAAGGATTCCTGCCACTGGCGAACCATTCCAAGTGAATGATTGTTCAGCATAACCACCTTGATTGGCACCTTGTAAATATTCAAAATAGCCAACTCCTGGTTGGTCATTTGGAAACCACCATCCCCAACAAACAAGACTACTTCCTTATCTGGGTTAGCAATTTTAGCACCGATTGCTGCTGGAATTCCAAAGCCCATTGTTCCCAAACCACCTGAAGTCACTAACTGACGTTCATTTTGGTAGGGATAATACTGAGCTGTCCACATTTGGTGTTGACCAACGTCTGTTACCACAATGGCATCTCCATTCGTCAATTCACCAATTCGTTCAATAACTGCTTGCGGTTGAACCACACGCTCTTTCTTGTCATAAGAACGAACACGATTCTTGTCTTTAGTGACTTTCTCAATCCACTTTTCAGTATTGTTGTGAACTGTTGGTTCTGCTAGCAACATTTGCAAGGCCTTCTTAGCATCTCCAACTACAGGAATGTCTGCACTGATAATCTTGCCAATCTCAGCTGGGTCAATATCAATGTGGGCAACCTTAGCATTCTTAGCGAAAGTCTTAGGATTCCCCGTCAAACGGTCATCGAAACGAGAACCAATACTAATCATAAAGTCCGCTTCCGTCATGGCAATATTTGCTGCGAATGACCCGTGCATGCCTCCCATTCCAAGAAAGAGTGGGTGACTCGTTGCAATCGTTCCTTGTCCCAAAAGACTGGTTACCACTGGAATTTGATAGCGTTCTGCAAATTCATTTAGTTCCGTAGCAGCCTCAGCATAACTAATTCCACCACCAGCTAACAAGACTGGCTTTTTAGCCTTGGACAATTGCTTCAAGATTTTCTTGATTTGCATATCATTCGGCTCAAGAGTCGGCTGATAACTTGGTAAATTCACTTCTGGTGAATAAATGAAGTCTGTTTCTAAAGCAGATATGTCTTTTGGTAGGTCAATTACAACTGGCCCTGGACGGCCTGTAGTTGCGATATGGACAGCTTCCGTGATGATACGCGGAATATCAGCTGTCTCACGAACTTGGTAATTGTACTTAGTGATTGGCATGGTAATTCCCACGATGTCTGCCTCCTGAAAGGCATCCTTCCCAATCCCTGCTCGCGCCACCTGACCTGTAAAGACCAAAAGGGGAACGCTATCGCTCATGGCATCCGCAATCCCTGTAATGGCATTTGTTGCTCCTGGTCCACTAGTGACGACGGCAACACCCAACTTTCCAGTTGATTTGGCATAACCTTCAGCTTCATGCAAACAACCTTGCTCATGGCGCCCTAGAATGTGGCGAATGCCTTTAAAATTATATATCGCATCATAAAAAGGCAAAACCGCACCACCAGGATAACCAAAGATGGTATCAACTCCTAAATCACGAAGTGTTTCCAAAACTAGGTCCGACCCCGTCTTAGGAGATTCTAAACTGATTTTCTCCATTGTTCCCCTTTCTTTCCTCTTAAAAATAACTTGTTACTATCATACCATTTTTTCAAAATTTTTCAAGATAAAAGAAGAAATTTTCTGAATTTTCTATTTTAACGTTTATTTATGAATGTTATTTTTGTTTTTATTAAAAAGATACCGATTTCATTTACTAAAAAAGAAAAAAGAACTGATTTCTCAGTCCTTCATTAATCTTATTCCACACTAAATAGGTATGGGTAAACAGGTTGTTGACCTTGGTGAATCTCGACTTCAACGTCTTCGAATTCTTCTACGATTTCTTGAGCGATTTCATTGGCAAGTTCTTCGCTTCCGTCTTCACCGACATAGAAGGTTACGATTTCACTGTCTTCATCCAACATATGTTTCAAGGTTTCAGTCAATGTTTGGTGCATATCAGGGTTTGACACAAGAATTTTTCCATCCACCATACCTAGATTATCGTTTTCATGGATTTCTAAGCCATCGATCGTTGTATCACGCACGGCTGTTGTGACGCTTCCGCTAACGACATCTCTAAGAGCAGCTGTCATACGCTCTTGGTTTTCTTCAATGGACTTGCTTGGATCAAAGGCAAGAAGACTTGTCATACCTTGAGGAAGAGTGCGAGCCTCTACCACTACTGCTGGTTGCTCCAAAACTTCTGCCGCAGATTGAGCTGCCATGAAGATGTTCTTGTTGTTTGGCAAGAAGATGATGTTACGGGCATTGACCTGTTCAACAGCCTTGATAAAGTCTTCTGTTGAAGGGTTCATGGTTTGACCGCCTTCGATAACATAATCCACGCCTTGAGAACAGAAGATATCTGCTAGACCTTTACCAGCCACCACAGCAATCAAAGCATACTCTTTTTCTTCAGCCGACTTGATAACTTGAGTAGCTTCTTTCTCAACCTGTGCTTCGTGTTGGTTACGCATATTGTCAACTTTTACCTTGACCAAGCTACCATATTTGAGACCTTCTTGCATAACAAGTCCTGGATCTTCTGTATGAACATGGACTTTGACAATTTCATCATCGTTAACAACGAGGAGAGAATCCCCAAGCTCATCCAAGTAGTTACGGAATTCATCGTAGTCAAAATCTTTAGCATAGGTTGGACCTTGCTTAAGAGCTACCATGATTTCAGTACAGTAACCAAACGTGATGTCCTCAGTTGCTACGTGACCAGCTACAGACTTATGATGCTCTACATTGATCATCTCACTCATGTTGGCAGGAGTCGCTACAAAGTCCTCAGATGCAATATATTCGCCAGTAAGGGCTGAAAGGAAACCTTCGTAGATGAAGACCAATCCTTGACCACCTGAGTCCACAACGCCAACTTCTTTCAATACTGGAAGCATGTCTGGTGTTTTAGCTAGAGCTATTTTAGCACCTTCCAAGGCTGCGCGCATGACTTCAACAGTGTCATCTGTTTGCTCAGCTTTTTTCTTAGCACCGATAGCAGCTCCACGAGAAACTGTCAAAATCGTTCCTTCAACAGGTTTCATCACTGCCTTATAGGCAACTTCCACACCTGATTGGAAGGCCAGAGCCAAGTCTTGACCTGTTAACTCGTCTTTATCCTTGATAGCTTGGGAAAATCCACGGAAAAGCTGAGACGTAATCACTCCTGAGTTCCCACGCGCACCCATCAAAAGCCCTTTGGCAAGAATGCTCGCTACTTCTCCAACTGTAGAAGCTGGCTTGTCTGCAACTTCTTTAGCACCATTTTCAATGGTCATTCCCATATTTGTCCCAGTATCTCCATCTGGAACTGGAAAGACGTTTAATGAATTGACATATTCAGCTTGCTTATTCAAGCGAGTTGATGCAGCCTGCACCATTTCTTGAAATAAGCTAGTAGTAATTTTTGACACGGTTATTCTCCTACAACTTTGATATTTTGAATGTAGACATTTACAGTCTGAGCAGTAATTCCAAGCTGGTTTTCCAAGCTAAAGGCAACACGCTCTTGAATGTTTTTTGACACTTCACTAATCTTTGTTCCGTAGCTTAACACGGTATATACATCAACTGCAATACTGCCATCTTCGGCTGCCTTTACGACGACACCTTTAGAATAATTTTCCTTACCTAGCAGGGCTTGGAAATTATCTTTGAGGGCATTTTTACTAGCCATACCGACCACACCAAAAATCTCAGTTGCTGCTCCACCTACGACGGTTGCAATCACTTCATCTGTTAGTTCGATTTGACCATCTTTTGTATTAATTTTTACAGTCATCCTTTTTACCTCAACTAGTTGATACTCTATTTTATCATATTTCAGCCCAAGTGTAAAAGCAGAATGATGTATCAGCGGATATTTACTCTATTTTTCAAACGATGTTATACCCACAATAAAAGAAAAAAGACCCTAAGGTCTCCTTTGCTTTTATTATTAAACGCGTTCAACTTTACCTGATTTCAAAGCACGAGCTGAAGCCCAAACTTTTTTAGGTTTACCATCGATAAGAACAGTAACTTTTTGAAGGTTTGGTTTTACGGCACGTTTTGTTTGGTTCATCGCGTGTGAACGGTTGTTTCCTGATACAGTCTTACGACCTGTAAAGTAACATACTTTAGCCATTGTGTTTTCCTCCTATTAGATCTAATATAGCGGATGTGCTAGCACCACATACCGTACTATGTTATCACACTTTCTTATTTTTTGCAAGGGAATTGGAAGATTTTTTATTTGTGTCTTAAATCAGGTCTTGCGTGACATTTTCTGCTCTCCACATGCCATTGTTGATTAACAGAACACCAGAATTAAAATTATGTGTATAAAAATCATCTCTAACTGCAGCTAAGGGTATAGCCGTCAAGTCCAAATCCCACAGCTCATCTATCGATTTTCTTACAACAATATCTGAATCCAAATACAGTACACGAGACTCGCTTACATACTTTGGAATAAAATACCTAAAAAAGCCGCATATGAAAGTCCCTCAAAGGGGAGACGATAACCTTTCAGAATACTACTGTCAATCTAAACATTCACAATCTCACTATTCAAAGTCTCTAATCTTTTTTCCATCAATTGGAACCATTCTCGCGGAAGGTCATCATTAAAAACATAAAACTTAAGATTATAATGACGAACACAAAGAGATTTTATTGTTGTTTCAACTTTATCCATATAAGCATTATCTGCACCTAAGACAATCGCTTTTTTCTCTTCTTTCACTCTTTATCTCATTTCTTTTTATTCCCATCATATGTTTCTACGTAACCATTATTTTCGCCTATTCGTTCGTAAAACCATACCAGTGGAGATTTTAGATGAAGTCCCATTACGGTTTACAATTTTTACATTACGACACGGAGTTTTACAAATCGATTTCATTTGCCAAACGTAGTTAGTAAGGCAGTTAGCTAGTTCACCAAATAGCGACTAGCGTCCAACAATTTGGAACTTTAGTTCCAATTGTTGGTACTGAGTCACATCTTCTCCTCTAACTCTACGTCTGGATACTTGTCCGCAAACCAGCGGAGGGCAAAGTCATTTTCAAAGAGAAAGACTGGTTGGTCAAAACGGTCTTTGGCTAAGATATTGCGACTTGACGACATCCGTTCATCCAAGTCCTCAGGCTTAATCCAACGAACGGTCTTTTTACCCATTGGGGTCATAACTACTTCCGCATTGTACTCGCCTTCCATGCGGTGTTTAAAGACTTCAAACTGGAGTTGACCTACAGCGCCTAGCATGTACTCACCTGTTTGGTAATTCTTATAAAGCTGAACGGCTCCTTCTTGCACCAATTGCTCAATCCCCTTGTGGAAGGATTTTTGCTTCATAACATTCTTAGCAGAAACTTTCATGAAAATTTCAGGAGTAAAGGTTGGCAGGGGTTCAAATTCAAACTTGTTTTTTCCAACCGTCAAGGTATCCCCAACCTGATAAGTACCGGTATCGTAAACCCCGATAATATCACCTGCCACGGCATTGGTCACATTCTCACGACTCTCCGCCATAAACTGGGTAACATTAGATAGTTTGGCCCCCTTACCAGTACGAGGAAGATTGACACTCATGCCACGCTCAAATTCGCCTGATACGATACGAACAAAGGCAATACGGTCACGGTGACGAGGATCCATGTTGGCTTGGATTTTAAAGACAAAGCCTGAGAAATCCTTGTCATAAGGATCCACAATTTCACCGTCTGTTTTCTTGTGACCATGTGGTTCTGGAGCAAACTTGAGGAAGGTTTCAAGGAAGGTCTGCACACCAAAGTTTGTCAGGGCTGAACCGAAAAAGACAGGCGTCAATTCTCCAGCCAGAATAGCTTCCTCTGAAAACTCATTCCCAGCTTCATTTAAAAGCTCAATGTCATCCTTGACTTGCTCGTAAAAAGGATTGCTACCAAAAAGTTTGTCCCCATCTTCTAGGCTAGCAAAACGCTCATCCCCTTTATAAAGTTCTAAACGTTGGTTATAGAGGTCATACAAGCCCTCAAAGGCTTTCCCCATCCCGATAGGCCAGTTCATAGGGTAGCTAGCAATGCCCAAGATTTCTTCCAATTCTTGCAAGAGATCCAAAGGCTCACGACCGTCACGGTCCAGCTTGTTCATAAAGGTAAAAACTGGAATGCCACGATGTTTCACAACCTCAAACAATTTCTTGGTTTGAGCCTCGATCCCCTTGGCAGAGTCCACGACCATGACCGCAGCATCCACCGCCATCAAGGTACGATAGGTATCTTCTGAGAAGTCCTCGTGCCCTGGCGTGTCTAAGATATTCACGCGCTTGCCGTCGTAGTCAAATTGCATAACAGATGAAGTAACAGAAATCCCACGTTGCTTCTCGATATCCATCCAGTCAGATTTAGCAAAAGTCCCTGTTTTCTTCCCTTTTACCGTACCAGCCTCACGAATCTCACCCCCAAAGTAGAGTAACTGCTCAGTGATGGTTGTTTTCCCCGCGTCCGGGTGGGAGATAATGGCAAAGGTACGACGTTTCTTAATTTCTTCTTGAATATTCATAAGTTCTCTTTCTTTGATTCTCTATTTTTCTTGTTTCAATAGCTGAGAATGATTTTTACATTGGATTTTACCATTCCTTTCAACACTCCATTATATCGGATTTTAGCATTTTTTTCAATTTCTATTTCTTTTCACTTCCCCCTCCCTTATTTATAGGAAAATATGGTAAAATAGAACAGACTAAAAATCATCATTTCACGAAAGGATGCAAGATGAAAATTACGCAAGAAGAGGTAACACACGTTGCCAATCTTTCAAAATTAAGATTCTCTGAAGAAGAAACTGCTGCCTTTGCGACCACCTTGTCTAAGATTGTTGACATGGTTGAATTGCTGGGCGAAGTTGACACAACTGGTGTCGCACCTACTACGACTATGGCTGACCGCAAGACTGTACTCCGCCCTGATGTGGCCGAAGAAGGAACAGACCGTGATCGCTTGTTTAAAAACGTACCTGAACAAGACAACTACTATATCAAGGTGCCAGCTATCCTAGACGATGGAGGAGATGCCTAATGACTTTTAACAATAAAACTATTGAAGAGTTGCACAATCTCCTTGTCTCTAAGGAAATTTCTGCAACAGAATTGACCCAAACAACACTTGAAAATATCAAGTCTCGTGAGGAAGCCCTCAATTCATTTGTCACCATCGCTGAGGAGCAAGCTCTTGTTCAAGCTAAAGCCATTGATGAAGCTGGAATTGATGCTGACAATGTCCTTTCAGGAATTCCACTTGCTGTTAAGGATAACATCTCTACAGACGGTATTCTCACAACTGCTGCCTCAAAAATGCTCTACAACTATGAGCCAATCTTTGATGCGACAGCTGTTGCCAATGCAAAAACCAAAGGCATGATTGTCGTTGGAAAGACCAACATGGACGAATTTGCTATGGGTGGTTCAGGTGAAACTTCACACTACGGAGCAACTAAAAACGCTTGGGACCACAGCAAGGTTCCTGGTGGGTCATCAAGTGGTTCTGCCGCAGCTGTAGCCTCAGGACAAGTTCGCTTGTCACTTGGTTCTGATACTGGTGGTTCCATCCGCCAACCTGCTGCCTTCAACGGAATCGTTGGTCTCAAACCAACCTACGGAACAGTTTCACGTTTCGGTCTCATTGCCTTTGGTAGCTCATTAGACCAGATTGGACCTTTTGCTCCTACTGTTAAGGAAAATGCCCTCTTGCTCAACGCTATTGCCAGCGAAGATGCTAAAGACTCTACTTCTGCTCCTGTCCGCATCGCCGACTTTACTTCAAAAATCGGCCAAGACATCAAGGGTATGAAAATCGCTTTGCCTAAGGAATACCTCGGTGAAGGAATTAACCCAGAGGTTAAGGAAACCATTCTAAATGCCGCTAAACACTTTGAAAAATTGGGTGCTATTGTCGAAAAAGTCAGCCTTCCTCACTCTAAATACGGAGTTGCCGTATACTACATCATCGCTTCATCAGAAGCTTCATCAAACTTGCAACGCTTCGACGGTATCCGTTACGGCTATCGCGCAGAAGATGCAACCAACCTTGATGAAATCTATGTAAACAGCCGAAGCCAAGGTTTTGGTGAAGAGGTAAAACGTCGTATCATGCTGGGTACTTTCAGTCTTTCATCAGGTTACTATGATGCCTACTACAAAAAGGCTGGTCAAGTCCGTACCCTCATCATTCAAGATTTCGAAAAAGTCTTCGCGGATTACGATTTGATTTTGGGTCCAACTGCTCCAAGTGTTGCCTATGACTTGGATTCTCTCAACCATGACCCAGTTGCCATGTACTTAGCCGACCTATTGACCATACCTGTAAACTTGGCAGGACTGCCTGGAATTTCGATTCCTGCTGGATTCTCTCAAGGTCTACCTGTCGGACTCCAATTGATTGGTCCCAAGTACTCTGAGGAAACCATTTACCAAGCTGCTGCTGCTTTTGAAGCAACAACAGACTACCACAAACAACAACCCGTGATTTTTGGAGGTGACAACTAATGAACTTTGAAACAGTCATCGGACTTGAAGTCCACGTAGAGCTCAACACCAATTCAAAAATCTTCTCACCTACTTCTGCCCACTTCGGAAATGATCAAAATGCCAACACTAACGTGATTGACTGGTCTTTCCCAGGAGTTCTGCCAGTTCTCAATAAAGGGGTTGTTGATGCCGGTATCAAGGCTGCTCTTGCCCTCAACATGGACATCCACAAAAAAATGCACTTTGACCGCAAGAACTACTTCTACCCTGATAATCCCAAAGCCTACCAAATTTCTCAGTTTGATGAGCCAATCGGTTATAACGGCTGGATTGAAGTCGAGCTAGAAGACGGTACGACCAAGAAAATTGGTATCGAACGCGCCCACTTAGAGGAAGACGCTGGTAAAAACACCCACGGTACAGACGGCTACTCTTACGTTGACCTTAACCGCCAAGGGGTACCTTTGATTGAGATTGTATCTGAAGCCGATATGCGTTCGCCAGAGGAGGCCTATGCTTATCTGACAGCACTCAAGGAAGTTATCCAGTATGCTGGCATTTCTGACGTTAAGATGGAGGAAGGTTCGATGCGTGTGGATGCCAACATCTCCCTTCGTCCTTATGGTCAAGAGAAATTCGGTACCAAGACTGAATTGAAGAACCTCAACTCCTTCTCAAACGTTCGCAAGGGGCTTGAATACGAAGTCCAACGCCAGACTGAAATTCTTCGCTCAGGTGGTCAAATCCGCCAAGAAACACGCCGTTACGATGAAGCGAATAAAGCAACCATCCTCATGCGTGTCAAGGAAGGGGCTGCTGACTACCGCTACTTCCCAGAACCAGACCTACCCCTCTTTGAAATTTCTGACGAGTGGATTGAGGAAATGCGGACTGAGTTGCCAGAGTTTCCAAAAGAACGTCGTGCGCGTTATGTATCTGACCTTGGTTTATCAGACTACGACGCTAGCCAGTTAACTGCGAACAAAGTCACTTCTGATTTCTTTGAAAAAGCTGTTGCCCTAGGTGGTGATGCCAAACAAGTCTCTAACTGGCTCCAAGGGGAAGTCGCTCAGTTCTTGAATGCTGAAGGTAAAACACTGGAACAAATCGAATTGACACCAGAAAACTTGGTTGAAATGATTGCCATCATCGAAGACGGTACTATTTCATCTAAGATTGCCAAGAAAGTCTTTGTCCATCTAGCTAAAAATGGCGGTGGCGCGCGTGAATACGTGGAAAAAGCAGGTATGGTTCAAATTTCAGATCCAGCTATCTTGATCCCAATCATCCACCAAGTCTTTGCCGATAACGAAGCTGCTGTTGCCTACTTCAAGTCAGGCAAACGTAACGCCGACAAGGCCTTTACAGGATTCCTTATGAAGGCAACCAAAGGCCAAGCCAACCCACAAGTTGCCCTTAAACTACTTGCACAGGAATTGGCGAAGTTGAAAGAAAACTAGACAGAACAAAACCAGCCCTAAGGTTGGTTTTTTCTTGACAAATAGAAAGAAAGCGTTTACAATATTGCGTGTAAAGTTTCCAAACAAGAAAACTAAAAATCGCAACAATAAGGAGTTATTTATATGGCTACAATGAAGGCAGTTCGCTGGCATGCAGCGAAAGATGTTCGTATTCAAGAAATAGAAGTTCCTGAAGTACTTCCGCACCAAGTAAAAGTTGCAGTTAAGTTCACAGGAATTTGTGGTACTGACCTCCATGAATTTTTAGATGGACCTATCTTTATCCCAACAGATGAGCACGTCTATTCTGGTCAAAAAGCACCGGTAACACTGGGACATGAATTTTCTGGTGAAATCATAGAAGTCGGAAGCGATGTTACCTGTGTTAAAGTTGGTGATCGTGTTGCTGTGGAACCAATTCTAGCTAAAAATAACTTAGTTGGTGATTATAATTTGGATCCAAACCTTAATTTTGTCGGTTTGGCTGCAGACGGTGGATTTGCCAAATATTGTGTTTTAGACGGTGACTTAGTACATGTCATTCCAGATAGCTTGAGCTATGAGCAAGCTGCTCTTACTGAACCCGCTGCTGTTGCAGTCTATGCTGTTCGTCAATCTTCTTTGAAGGCTGGCGATACAGCTGTTGTCTTTGGTTTAGGCCCGATTGGTCTATTAATTGTAGAAGCTCTTCGTGCAGCTGGTGCTTCTAAGATTTATGCTGTTGAACTATCACCTGAACGTCAAGCAAAAGCTGAAGAGTTAGGAGCTATCGTTGTCCGTCCGGAAGAAGGTGAAACAGCTGTTGAAGCTATTCATCGTTTAACAAACGGTGGTGTAGATGTTTCTTATGAAGTAACGGGTGTGCCAGTGGTTTTAGGACAAGCCTTAGCTGCCGTACATAAAGCAGGTGAGTGCATGGTGATCTCTATCTGGGAACGAGAAGCAAATATTAATCCGAATGAATTTGCAATCCAAGAAAAGACACTAAAAGGAATCATCGCTTATCGTCATATCTTCCCTAAAGTATTAGAATTGATGGAACAAGGCTACTTCTCTGCTGAAAAATTAGTTACTAAGAAAATTAAATTGGAAAATATCGTCGAAGAAGGCTTTATCGAATTAACTCAAGATAAGTCACAAATTAAAATTTTGGTAGAACCAGAATAAAAAATCAATCTTTTTAAGACAATACTAACAGGTCGGAGTAAACTTACTTCGGCCTTTTGAAATATAATACTCTTCGAAAATCTCTTCAAACCACGTCAGCGTCACATTACCGTATATATGGTTACTGACTTCGTCAGTTCTATCCACAACCTCAAAACAGTGTTTTGAGCAGCCTGCGGCTAGCTTCCTAGTTTGCTCTTTGATTTCCATTGAGTATGAGAAGAAATATAGTGGATACTCTTTAACATTAACCACTCCACCTGACTAGCCAATATTCTTTTTCGCTCCTACCAACTCCCAATAACTATTTTGGCTTTATTTCCAGAGTATTTTATGGTAAAATGAAGAGTAATAATATTTATTAAAGAGGTAAAAACATGATTGAAGCAAGTAAATTAAAAGCTGGTATGACCTTTGAAACAGCTGACGGCAAATTGATTCGCGTTTTGGAAGCTAGTCACCACAAACCAGGTAAAGGAAACACGATCATGCGTATGAAATTACGTGATGTCCGTACTGGTTCTACATTTGACACAAGCTACCGTCCAGAGGAAAAATTTGAACAAGCTATTATCGAGACTGTCCCAGCTCAATACTTGTACAAAATGGATGACACAGCATACTTCATGAATACAGAAACTTACGACCAGTACGAAATCCCTGTAGTCAATGTTGAAAACGAATTGCTTTACATCCTTGAAAACTCTGATGTGAAAATCCAATTCTACGGAACTGAAGTGATCGGTGTCACCGTTCCTACTACTGTTGAGTTGACAGTTGCTGAAACTCAACCATCTATCAAAGGTGCTACTGTTACAGGTTCTGGTAAACCAGCAACGATGGAAACTGGACTTGTCGTAAACGTTCCAGACTTCATCGAAGCAGGACAAAAACTCGTTATCAACACTGCAGAAGGAACTTACGTTTCTCGTGCCTAATCTCTAGAAAGAGGTCATTCTATGGGAATTGAAGAACAACTTGGCGAAATCGTTATCGCCCCACGTGTACTTGAAAAAATCATTGCTATCGCTACTGCAAAGGTAGAGGGTGTTCACTCTTTTTCAAACAGATCAGTGTCTGATACCCTTTCAAAACTTTCACTCGGCCGTGGCATTTATCTTAAAAACGTGGACGAAGAACTCACAGCAGATATCTATCTCTACCTTGAGTACGGAGTAAAAGTTCCTAAGGTAGCGGTTGCTATCCAGAAAGCTGTCAAAGATGCCGTCCGTAATATGGCTGATGTAGAACTCGCTGCTATCAATATTCACGTTGCAGGTATCGTCCCAGATAAAACACCAAAACCAGAATTGAAAGATCTATTTGACGAGGACTTCCTCAATGACTAGTCCACTATTAGAATCTAGACGCCAACTCCGTAAATGCGCTTTTCAAGCTCTCATGAGCCTTGAGTTCGGTACGGATGTCGAAACTGCTTGTCGTTTCGCCTATACTCATGATCGTGAATATACGGATGTACAACTTCCAGCCTTTTTGATAGACCTCGTTTCTGGTGTTCAAGCTAAAAAGGAAGAACTAGATAAGCAAATCACTCAGCATTTAAAAGCAGGTTGGACCATTGAACGCTTAACGCTCGTGGAGAGAAACCTCCTTCGCTTGGGAGTCTTTGAAATCACTTCATTTGACACTCCTCAGCTGGTTGCTGTTAATGAAGCTATCGAGCTTGCAAAGGACTTCTCCGATCAAAAATCTGCCCGTTTTATCAATGGACTGCTCAGCCAGTTTGTAACAGAAGAACAATAAAAAGAAAAAGTGTTTGATAGATATCAAACACTTTTTTCTTTGCCTCCCACTATCTAAAAAAATGATAATAGATATAATTGTAAACAAAAATCCAGATAGGTTTTGCATGATTGAGAAAGTTAAAAAACTATGGCAGAGAATCGTTAATCTCAGATTGTCGGTAGAACGATAAACAAGGGCAAAAAAGAAACCAATCAAACTATAATATAATAAACTAATTGGATCTCTGTGAGATAGTATCAAATGACTAAGCCCAAAGATAAGGCCTGATAAGATGACATCTAAATAGTACTTTGACTTAGGAAAGAAGGTATTCATAAAATACCCTCTATCAAGAGTCTCCTCAAAAACAGGATCGATGATTACAGGCAGGACAAAAGATAAGATAGTCGATAAAAAGGTTGGTTGTCCATTTGAAAGAACCACGGTAAAATACTCATCATGAATATTCCTATGATTAATCAAATGAGCATAGCGTGCCCAAAAATTACCGAGAATCTGATAAACCACATAAGTTGCAAATAAGTAGAAGACAAATGACCAGTTCCAGCTCTTTTTCTCAAAGATAAAGAGCATCTTTTTCTTTTTTAACCTCCAAATTAATAGAAGGAAACTTCCCACTAATCCCATTGTTAAAATAAGAGAATAGACATCAGCTCCTAACCCTAAAATGATCGTCACATACAATCCAATTGTTTGTGGTAAATAGGTAGATAGTAAAATAATAAGCAAAAATATTCCAAATTGTCTTAGTTTCTTTGTGTTTCTCATCGTACTTTTTTGAAAGATTACCCTGTTCGGAAGCCGTACTTCCAAGCATCTATATAAGAATTAAGTGCCCCTTGCCTCATATAAGGAGCAAATTCTCTATAATATAACCATCTACTATATCCATCTTCCCAAACAGCAAGACCACCTGAAGTTTGCTCCAAGTCCTCAGTTGAAATAACTGTAAATGTTTCTGTACCTGTCATTGCAAGTACCTTCTTAAAATATAGTGATTTGAAATAAGATGTGAACAACTCTATCAGGAAAGTCAAATTAATTTATAGAAATATTTTAGCAGCCAAGGTGTACTGTTATAGATTCAATACACTATAAATTTTTGTAAGCTTACATCTACAGTATACATCTTTTTTGTCTATTTTATAGCCCATCTCCTCAACTGTCAATTTTTCAACCTGAATTGCATTTTTCCATAAAAAATGAGACCTTTCTAGTCTCATTTAGTCATTCTTAGTATTTTCTAAATCGTTGATAGCGTTCTTCCAGCAACTCTTCTAGCGGTTTTTGTGAAAGTCTAGCCAGCTCCGTTTGGAGTTCTTTTTTGACACTCTTAATCAGTTCTTTACTAGAAAGTCCTACTTCAGAAATCACCTTATCCACCACGTCCATTTCTAACAGTTCATGCGAAGTGATTTTCATCAGTTCTGCTGCTTCCATGGCGCGAGTACCGTCCTTCCATAAAATGGAAGCAAAGCCTTCTGGACTGAGAATGGCATAGATAGAATTTTCCAGCATCCAGACACGGTCCGCGACAGCTAGAGCCAGAGCCCCGCCTGAACCACCTTCACCGATAATAATGGCGATAATAGGAACTTTCAGGTCACTCATTTCCATGAGATTGCGAGCGATAGCTTCCCCTTGACCACGTTCTTCCGCTCCGACACCAGGATAAGCACCTGCTGTATTGATAAAGGTCACAACTGGACGGCCAAATTTCTCAGCCTGTTTCATCAACCGCAGTGCCTTTCGGTAGCCTTCTGGATGTGGTTGGCCAAAATTCCGTTTGAGGTTGTCTTGCAAACTCTTGCCTTTTTGGATACCAACCACTGTTACAGCTTGGTCTCCAAGCCAACCAATACCACCAACAACTGCACCATCATCACGAAAAGAACGGTCACCATGTAATTGGATAAATTCATCAAAAATGCCTGTCGCAAAGTCCAAGGTTGTCAAGCGACTCTGCTCACGCGCTTCTCTGACTATTTTTGCAATATTCATCTAGGACTCCCTCCATGCAATCTGACTAGGCTAGCAATCGTATCTGGTAAGTCTCTTCTTTTGACAATAGCATCCACAAAGCCATGTTCTAATAGGAATTCTGCCTTTTGGAAATCCTCAGGCAAGCTTTCACGAACCGTATTTTCAATCACACGACGTCCAGCAAAACCAACCAAGCTCTGTGGTTCAGCCAGAATGATATCGCCTTCCATAGCGAAAGAAGCTGTCACACCACCAGTCGTTGGATCTGTCAAAATGGTCAGGTAAAAGAGACCAGCATTTGAATGGCGTTTAACCGCCGCAGAGATCTTAGCCATCTGCATGAGACTCATGATTCCTTCCTGCATACGGGCTCCACCAGAGGCTGTGAATAGGACAACTGGCAATTTTTCGACAGTCGCATACTCAAACAAACGAGTGATTTTTTCACCTACAACCGTACCCATAGAAGCCATGATAAAGTTAGAATCCATAATCCCAAGAGCCACAGTCTGACCTTTAATAAGAGCAGTTCCTGTCACAACGGCTTCATGCAGACCTGTTTTTTCACGCATAGATGCCAGTTTCTTTTGGTAACCAGGGAAATGCAAGGGATCCTTGCTTTCAATCCCTGTAAACAATTCTTTGAAGGTTCCCATATCAATCGTCAAAGCCAAGCGTTCTTGGGCAGAAATACGAAAGGTATAGCTACAGTGCGGACAGATACGTTCACTTCCCAGATCCTTCTGATAGATGGTATGCTTACAGCCTGGACACTGGGAAAATAATTCATCTGGAACCTCTGGCTTAGCTTGAGGTTTTTCCCTAACCGAACGATTGGGATTGATTCGAATATACTTATCTTTTTTACTAAATAGAGCCATTGATTCCCCTTTTCGGTTTAAACTCTTAAAGTCATTTTATTCTTTTTCTTGATATTTAGGTAAGAAGGTTTCCATCAAGAAGGAAGTATCATAATCCCCAGCAATGACATTGCGATCTGAAATGAGGTCAAGCTGGAAATCTGCATTGGTCTGCACTCCTTCAATCTCTAATTCATAGAGGGCACGTTGCATTTTCATCAAGGCGTCAAAACGATTTTCGCCGTGTACTATGATTTTGGCAATCATACTATCATAATAAGGCGGAATGGTATAACCTGGATAAACTGCTGAATCCACGCGCAAGCCAACTCCACCACTTGGCAGATAGAGATTAGTAATCTTACCTGGACTTGGAGCAAAGTTAAAGGCTGGGTTTTCTGCATTGATACGACACTCGATGGCATGACCGCGTAGGACAATATCTTCTTGCTTAACAGACAAAGGCTGACCTGCCGCAATGCAAATCTGTTCCTTAACGATATCAACACCTGAAACAAACTCTGTTACTGGATGTTCTACCTGAACACGAGTATTCATCTCCATGAAATAGAAATTGCTACTTGCTTCATCAAGAAGAAATTCAATGGTTCCTGCATTCTCATAGCCAACAAACTCTGCCGCTCGAACAGCAGCAGCACCTATTTCATGACGCAGCGTTTTTCCGATTGCAATCGAGGGACTTTCTTCCAAAACCTTTTGGTTATTCCTTTGAAGAGAACAATCCCGTTCACCCAAGTGAATCACATGTCCATGCTCATCACCTAGGATTTGAACCTCAATGTGCCGAGCTGGATAGATAACCCGTTCTATGTACATGGCACCATTGCCATAATTGGCCTTGGCCTCACTAGAGGCAGTTTCAAAGGCAGAAACGAGGTCATCTGGTTTTTCAACCTTACGAATCCCTTTACCACCTCCACCTGCTGAAGCCTTGAGCATAACAGGATAGCCAATTTTTTCAGCAACAATCAAAGCTTCTTCAGAGTTATGCACTTCTCCATCTGAACCTGGTATAACAGGCACACCTGCTTTAATCATCTGAGCACGCGCATTGATCTTATCCCCCATCATATCCATAACATGACCAGATGGACCGATAAACTTGATACCTACTTCTTCACACATGGTCGCAAATTTGGAATTTTCACTGAGAAATCCAAAACCAGGGTGAATAGCTTCTGCCTCAGTCAAGACTGCAGCTGATAGAACTGCATTAATATTGAGATAAGACTCTGTTGCCTTGCCAGGACCAATACAAACTGCTTCATCTGCCAAAAGCGTATGAAGAGCTTCCTTATCAGCAGTTGAATAAACCGCTACCGTCGCAATCCCCAATTCACGTGCCGCACGGATAATACGAACCGCAATTTCACCACGATTGGCAATTAAAATTTTTCGAAACATGGAGAACCTCCTTAGTTCCCAATTGCAAAAGTAAGGATACCACTGGCTGCAAGCTTGCCATCCACTTCAGCCTTTGCTTCAACCACAGCTATGGTGCCACGACGTTTTACAAAAGTCGCTGTCATAACCAATTGGTCGCCTGGTACAACTTGCTTCTTGAACTTAACCTTGTCCATACCAGCGTAAAAGACCAGTTTTCCTTTATTTTCAGGTTTTGATAACTCCAACACACCAGCAGTTTGCGCCAAGGCTTCCATAATCAGAACACCTGGCATAACTGGGTATTGAGGAAAGTGGCCGTTAAAGAAAGGTTCGTTAATGGTGACATTTTTGATAGCAACAATGGTATCCTCGCTCACTTCCAAGACACGGTCCACTAGAAGCATAGGATAACGGTGGGGAAGAGCTTCTTTGATTCCTTGAATATCGATCATTTGATACGTACCAATCCTTTACCAAACTCAACCATTTCTTCGTTAGAGACGAGAATTTCCGTTACCACACCATCCTTAGGAGCTGGGATTTCATTCATGACTTTCATGGCTTCGATAATTACCAATGTTTGACCTTTTTTGACACTATCACCAACTGTAACGAAGGCAGGTTTATCTGGTCCAGCAGCCAAGTAAACCACTCCAACAAGTGGACTCTCTACAAGATTTCCCTCAGTAGCCACACTTGCTTCAGCTGGAGCTGGAACTTCTTCTGCTACAGTCTCTGCTGGAGCAGATGTAGGAGCTACTGGACTCGGTGTTGCTAGAACGGGTGCTGGAGCGACTTGAGTTGCAACTTCAGGCACAGGTCTCGCTTCATTCTTGCTAAACTGCAACTCATCCGTCCCATTTTTATAAGAAAATTCTCTCAAACTTGACTGGTCAAATTGAGTCATCAAGTCTTTAATATCGTTTAAATTCATACTTATCTATTCTCCCAACGTTTGAAAGCAAGAACTGCATTGTGGCCTCCAAAACCAAAAGTATTTGAAATAGCGTATGGAATTTCTTTCTCCAAGCCTTGTCCATAAACGACATTAGCTTCGATATAATCTGATACTTCACTTGTCCCAGCTGTCATTGGTACAAAGTTATGGCGCATAGCTTCGATGGTGACGATAGCTTCTACTGCACCCGCAGCCCCCAGCAAATGTCCTGTAAAAGACTTGGTTGATGATACAGGTACTTCCTTACCAAGAACAGCTACGATAGCTCCACTTTCTCCTTTTTCATTGGCAGGAGTTGACGTTCCGTGAGCATTGACATAGGCTACTTGCTCTGGAGAAATCTCAGCTTCTTCCAAGGCTAGTTTGATGGCCTTAATAGCTCCCTGACCTTCTGGATGTGGAGAAGTCATGTGGTAGGCATCACAAGTATTTCCGTAACCAACCACTTCAGCCAGGATAGTAGCTCCACGTTTTTCAGCGTGTTCAAGACTTTCTAAAACCAACATCCCTGAACCTTCACCCATAACAAACCCATTGCGATCCTTATCAAATGGGATCGAAGCACGAGTTGGATCCTCTGTAGTAGAGAGAGCTGTTAAGGCTTGGAAACCAGCGATGGCAAAAGGTGTGATAGAAGCTTCTGTTCCTCCCACCAACATCACATCTTGGAAACCAAACTTAATGGAGCGGAAGGCATCCCCAATCGCATCATTTGATGAAGAGCAGGCAGTATTGATAGATTTACAAACACCGTTTGCACCAAAACGCATGGCTACATTCCCAGAAGCCATATTTGGTAAAGCTTTTGGAAGAGTCATTGGTTTGACACGTTTGGGTCCTTTTTCATGAAGGCGAAGTACCTGATCTTCAATTTCCTTGATTCCACCAATACCAGACGCAACGATAACACCAAAACGATCCCTATTAAGAGCCTCTACATCAAGATTGGCATGATTTACAGCCTCTTGGGCTGCATACAAGGCATATAAAGAATAGTTATCAAAACGGTTGGTATCTTTTTTTACAAAGTATTTATCGAACGGAAAATCTTGGATTTCTGCCGCATTATGCACATCAAAGTCACTATGATCAAATTTTGTAATGCCACCAATGCCGATTTTCCCAGTTGCTAAACTATTCCAAAATTCTTCTGGTGTATTTCCGATTGGAGATGTTACTCCATAACCTGTTACCACTACTCGATTTAGTTTCATTCTTTTCACCTCTAGCTTTCGCTACATACTTAAGCCACCATCAATGGCAACCACTTGACCAGTTAGATAATCTTGGCCTGCTAAAAATACTGTCAAATCTGCAACCTGCTCTGCCTGCCCAAATTCTTTCATCGGAATCTGAGCTAGTGTAGCTTCCTTAATCTTATCTGACAGGATAGCGGTCATATCAGACTCAATCATTCCTGGAGCAATCACATTGACTCGTATATTCCGACTAGCGACCTCACGTGCCACAGACTTGGTAAAACCAATCAAGCCAGCCTTAGAAGCAGCATAGTTAGCTTGACCAATATTCCCCATCAAACCAACAACACTAGACATATTAATGATAGCACCTTCTCTGGCTTTCATCATCGGTTTCAAGACTGATTGTGTCATATTAAAGGCACCAGTCAGATTGACCTTGAGCACTTTTTCAAAATCTGCTTCTGTCATCTTGAGCATAAGAGTATCTTGGGTAATCCCTGCATTGTTGACCAAAACATCTACTGAACCCAGTTCTGCAATAGCTTGATCAATCATACGCTTAGCGTCTGCAAAATCTGATACATCTCCTGAAATGGGAACCACCTTGATACCATAGTTTGAAAACTCAGCGAGCAATTCTTCTGAGATTGCCCCACGACTGTTTAAGACAATGTTGGCTCCTGCTTGAGCAAACTTGTGGGCGATGGCAAGACCAATTCCACGACTCGAACCTGTAATAAAGATATTTTTATGTTCTAGTTTCATTTTTTTCCTTTCAAAACTTCTACTTATTTTAGTCTATTTTTCTAAAAGTGCTACTAAACTCGCTTGATCTTCCACATGAGCTAAGTGAGCAGTTTGATCAATTTTTTTAACAAAACCTGACAAGACTTTCCCCGGTCCAATCTCGATAAAGTTGCTTATGCCTGCTTCTTGCATGACCCCAATACTTTCATAGAAACGAACGGGTTCCTTGACCTGACGCGTCAAGAGCTGAGCAATGTCCTCTTTTTGCATCACAGCAGCTTCTGTATTGCCGACTAGGGGACAAGTAAAATCTGAAAAACTTACCTGAGCTAGAGTTTCAGCTAGTTTCTGGCTAGCAGGCTCAAGGAGAGCGGTGTGAAAGGGACCTGACACCTTAAGAGGAATCAAGCGTTTGGCACCTGCTTCTTGCAAAAGTTCAACCGCTCGATCAACTGCAACCACTTCTCCAGCAATGACGATTTGTGCAGGTGTGTTATAGTTGGCTGGAGTAACCACTCCAAGTTCAGAAGCTTTTTGACAGGCTTCTTCAATGACCTCTACTGGCGTATTGAGAACTGCTACCATCTTGCCAGAGTCAGCAGGAGCCGCTTCTTCCATATAGGCTCCACGCTTAGCTACCAAGGCAACCGCATCTTCAAAATCCAAGGCGCCGCTTGCCACCAAGGCAGAGTATTCTCCAAGAGACAAACCAGCAACCATATCAGGCTGATAGCCCTTTTCTTGCAATAAACGGTAGATAGCAACCGAAGTCGCTAGAATGGCTGGTTGCGTATAGCGGGTCTGATTGAGTTTGTCCTCTTCCGTATCGATGAGATAACGCAAATCATAACCGAGCACCTGACTCGCTCGATCAATCGTTTCTTTAACAATCGGATACTGATCATAGAAATCCCGTCCCATCCCTAGATACTGGGCACCTTGACCAGCAAATAAAAAGGCTGTTTTAGTCATTTCTTACAACTCCTACCCAGCGAGAGGCTTCTTCTTGAATTTTCTTAGCGGCTCCGTAATACAAATCTTTTAGGATTTCTTCAGCTGTTTCTTCTTTAGAAACAAGTCCTGCGATTTGACCTGCCATGACAGAGCCACCCTCCACATCACCGTGAACAACTGCTTTGGCTAGGGCACCTGCTCCCATTTGTTCAAAGATTTCTAAATCAGGATCTTCCTGCTTAAAGGCATCTTTTTCAGCCAGTTCAAAATCTCTAGTCAACTGATTTTTAATAGCACGAACAGCATGACCAAAGTGCTGAGCTGAAATCGTAGTGTCAATATCCCTTGCTTTTAAAATTTTCTCCTTGTAGTTTGGATGAGCATTCGACTCTTTTGCAACTACAAACCGTGTCCCCACCTGTACAGCCTCTGCACCTAGCATAAAGCCAGCCGCAGCACCTTCACCATCCGCAATTCCTCCTGCAGCAATAACAGGAATAGATACAGCTGTGGCTACCTGTCGCACCAAGGTCATGGTTGTTAATTTACCGATATGCCCCCCAGCTTCCATTCCTTCTGCAATAACAGCGTCTGCACCGATTTTTTCCATGCGTTTAGCTAAAGCGACACTAGGAACGACAGGAATAACGATTATCCCAGCTTCATGGAAACGTTCCATATACTTGCTTGGATTTCCTGCTCCTGTTGTGACAACTTTAACACCTTCTTCAATAACGAGATCCACGATATCTTCCACAAAGGGAGATAAGAGCATGATGTTGACCCCAAAGGGTTTATCAGTCAATGATTTGATTTTATCAATATTGGCCTTGACAACTTCTTTCGGGGCATTTCCCCCACCGATAATTCCTAATCCTCCAGCCTTGGAAACAGCCCCTGCCAAATCACCATCAGCAACCCAGGCCATCCCTCCTTGGAAAATAGGATAGTCAATCTTCAATAATTCTGTAATACGCGTTTTCATAGTGCCTCCAACCTTCCTTGCTTACGTAATAGTTCGATTTCACCATAATTTGACAGTCAAACTATTACCTAAACAAGAGGGAGTGGGTTTCTCCCTACTCCTTCTACTAATATTCTGCTTATTTTGCTTGCTCTTCAACGTAAGCAACCAAATCACCAACTGTTTTCAAGTCATTTTCTGCTTCGATTTGGATATCAAAAGCATCTTCGATTTCTGAGATTACTTGGAACAAGTCCAATGAATCTGCGTCCAAATCATCAAAAGTTGATTCAAGTGTTACTTCTGATGCGTCTTTTCCAAGTTCTTCAACGATAATTTCTTGTACTTTTTCAAATACTGCCATGATAGGACTCCTTTAAAATAAATAGTTTTTTTATAACAATGTGTTCACCACATGATTACCTAAATTGTAAGAATGAGCGTGCCCCAGGTCAAGCCTCCACCGAAGCCTGATAGAAGAACAGTCTGGCTACCATCTAAAGGGATGAGACCTTGTTCTACACACTCTGAAAGTAAAATCGGGATACTGGCTGCACTGGTATTGCCATATTCCATCATATTGGCTGGAAGTTTGGCTCGGTCAACACCAATTTTTCTAGCCATCTTATCCAAAATACGGTCATTGGCTTGATGAAGTAGCAGATAATCCAAGTCTGTCACCTCTATAGGAGATTCATCAATAGTCTGCTTGATAGACTTGGCTACATCTCGAATGGCAAAATCAAAGACTGTGCGTCCATCCATCTTCAAAAATGAATCTGCACTTTCTTGATCTGAAAATGGAGAATGCAAACCTGAATGCCCATAAGTTAAACACTCGCTGCGACTTCCATCGCTATTGAGACTCTCAGCTAAGAAATGCTCTTGCTCGCTAGCTTCTAACAAGACACCACCAGCACCATCTCCAAACAACACAGCTGTTGATCGATCCGACCAATCGACTGCCTTAGAGAGGGTTTCACTACCAATCACCAAGCCTTTTTGAAAGCGACCAGAAGCGATAAACTTTTCAGCAGTTGAAAGAGCAAATACAAATCCACTGCAAGCCGCGGTTAAGTCAAAAGCAAAGGCTTTATTAGCACCAATATTAGCTTGAACACGAGCAGCTGTAGAGGGCATCATCGAATCTGGAGTAATGGTAGCTAGGATGATAAAATCCAGTTCTTCTCCTGTTATTCCAGCTTTTGCCATCAGTTTCTTAGCAACCTCTGTAGCCAAATCACTGGTAGATTCTGTTCTTGAAATATGCCTTTGTCGTATTCCCGTTCGACTTGAAATCCACTCATCATTGGTATCCATAATCTGAGCCAAGTCGTGATTTGTAACCACTTGCTCTGGCACATAATGAGCAACCTGACTTATTTTTGCAAAAGCCATTATTTCAAATCCTCCAAAAATTGGTAAAGATTAGTCAAGCCTTTACCCATGACAGCAATTTCTTCCTCGCTCATGCCATCAATAATTTTTTCTACCATGGCCTTGTGGAAGCGTTTATGCAGTCTATGAATCAAGCGACCCTTCTTTGTCAAATGCAGATGCACCACACGACGATCCTGTTCTGACCGAACTCGCTCAATGTAGCCCTTACGCTCTAAATTGTTCAAACTTGTCGTAACAGTTCCAAGAGTTACCATCAACTCTTTTGACACTTGACTTGGAGTCACATCTGGAGCCTTACCGATGACATCAATCGTATGCATTTCTTTGATGGAGATATCCTTAAAACGACTACCTCTCAAGTTCACTTCCTCAATTACAAGGACATTGTTAAATATAGATGTTAAATATTCATTGATTCGTTGGTAGTCCATTTTTCATATCCCTCCTTCTTCAAAAAACTTTTACAATCAAAACATTTGACAGAAAGAATTATATCAAAATTCAAAGAATGATGCAAGTATTTTTTATTTTCCTGTAAATTTAGGTCTTCTTCTCTCCGAATGAGCTCGCACTCCTTCTTTGAAATCCTCTGTTTGAGCTAAGGATTTCTGTAGGTTCAGTTCTAAAGTAGCGTAACCCTGCCAGTCTTTAAATTGGCTCTCCCAAACCAACTTCTTAATGGCAGCATAGGAATTACTTGAAGCACGTCTTAATTTTTTAAGAAGCTGTTCTCTCGTCTTTTCAAGTTTTTCAGCTTCAGAAACGCGGTAAACCAACCCCCATTCTAGGGCTTTTTCTGCCGTTAAAGCCTCTCCTGTCATAGCTAATTGAGCAGCACGCGTCACACCGATACTGCGGCTCAAGAGATGAATTCCCCCTGCATCTGGAGCCAAACCAACACCAACAAAGGCTTGGATAAACTTAGCCTTATCCGTCGCCAAACAGAAATCTGCCGCAACAGCCATATTCGCTGCGGCACCTGCAACAGCACCGTCAACTTCCATTAAAACAGGTTTGGCTATTTGCTTGATTTTATAAGAAATCGTATTGACCAACTCTGCAATTTTTGTCAATGATGGAATATCATCCTCATCCACTGCCCGCTTCATCTCTACCAAATCTCCCCCAACTGAGAAGACCTTTCCATTGGCATTGATTAAGATAAAATGCACAGCTGGATTTTCTTCTGCCAAAGTCAGAGCTTCTAAAATCTCCTCACACATGGGAATATGAAAACCATTTGCGACCTCAGGACGGTTCAAGGTAAGGATTGCCAAGTCCTCTTCAAGTTGATAAATAATGTGTTCCATCAGGGCTCCTTTTTATTTTATAAGCAGTTTATACTCTTCGAAAATCTCTTCAAACCGCGTCAGCTTCCATCTGCAACCTCAAAACAGTATTTTGAGCTGACTTCGTCTAGCTTCCTAGTTTGCTCTTTGATTTTCATTGAGTGTTAAATTATTTCACTGTCAAAGTATATCTTTTTTAGGATCAGAAAGCAAGAAAAAATCGACTGAAAGTGTCTCAGCCGATAAGAAAAGCTCGCTTTAGGCTAGAAAGCATCTTATTTTCTTCATTGAAAAAAGCCTTTCTTTCTGCTATAATCGTATAAAATACTTACTTTAGGAGTTCTTATGAAAGTTGTTAAATTTGGAGGTAGTTCTCTTGCCTCTGCTAGTCAATTAGAAAAAGTTTTAAACATCGTCAAAAGCGATTCAGAGCGTCGTTTTGTAGTCGTTTCTGCGCCTGGTAAACGCAATGCTGAAGATACTAAGGTTACGGATGCCCTGATTAAATACTACCGCGACTATGTTGCGGGTAACGATATTAGCAAGAGCCAAAGCTGGATTATCGACCGCTATGCTGCTATGGTTAGTGAATTGGGACTAAAACCAGCTGTGCTAGAAAAAATTTCTAAAAGCATTCACGCCTTGGCCACTCTTCCTATTGAAGAAAATGAATTTCTCTACGATACTTTCCTAGCAGCCGGTGAAAATAACAATGCCAAATTGATTGCTGCCTACTTTAACCAAAATGGTATCGATGCACGCTATATGCACCCTAGAGAAGCTGGGATTGTGGTCACAAGTGAACCTGGTCACGCTCGCATCATTCCATCAAGTTATGACAAGATTGAAGAATTGACAAACACCAATGAAGTCCTTGTCATTCCTGGTTTCTTTGGTGTCACTAAGGAAAATCAAATCTGTACTTTCTCACGTGGAGGATCTGATATTACAGGTTCTATCATTGCTGCTGGTGTCAAAGCTGACCTCTATGAAAACTTTACGGACGTTGATGGTATCTTTGCAGCCCACCCTGGTATTATCCACCAACCACACTCGATTCCTGAGTTGACCTACCGTGAAATGCGCGAGTTGGCCTATGCAGGCTTCTCAGTCCTTCATGACGAGGCTCTTCTTCCTGCCTACCGTGGAAAAATTCCTCTGGTTATCAAGAATACCAACAACCCTGACCATCCAGGTACTCGTATCGTTCTAAAACACAGTAATGATGAATTTCCAGTTGTGGGAATTGCTGGTGACTCAGGCTTTGTCAGCATTAATATGTCGAAATACCTCATGAACCGTGAGATTGGATTTGGCCGCAAGGTTCTGCAAATCCTGGAAGAACTTAACATCGGTTGGGAACATATGCCAACAGGTATCGACGATCTTTCTATCATTCTCCGTTCTCGCCAACTAACTCCCATCAAGGAAGAAGAAATCCTGCGTCAGTTGGTTCAAAAGGCTAAAGTAGATCATGCAGAAATCGAACACGACCTTTCTATCATTATGATTGTTGGTGAAAAAATGAAGAGCCATATCGGAGTGACTGCTACTGCGACACGCGCTCTATCTGAAAACAAAATCAACATCCAGATGATGTCTCAAGGTTCTAGTGAAGTTTCTATTATGTTTGTTGTCAATAAAGACCAAGAGAAAGCAGCAATTAAAGCCCTCTACAATGCCTTTTTTGGAGAAAGTAAGGAAGACTAAGCATGGCTCAATCACTTAACAAAACAGTACTCCTCAGTACGACAGGCACTTCCTACCTCTCTATCGCTGGGAAAGTTGGGAAATTCCTTGTCGGAGATCAGGCTTTGGAATTTTACCCAGATGTCAATGTCGAACAATTTATCCAGATTCCTTGGAGCCATATCAATCAGATTGGAGCCAATGTCACTGGACGCAAAATCAGCCGCCACTTCGAAGTCTTTACAGACAAAGGAAAATTCCTCTTTGCTTCAAAAGACTCAGGTGCCATTCTCAAAATTGCACGCAAAAAACTAGGCAATGACAAGGTCGTCAAACTTCCGACCCTGATTCAGACAATTAGCCAAAAATTTAAAAATCTATTTGCAAAAAAGTAGAAACTTTAGTATAATCATAGCAACGGATAAGTAGGTTATCTTCTTCTTTCAGAAAGTCTGCGGGTACTGCGAGCAGATAGGAGGGATAGGTGAAATTCTACCGTTAATAACAATTACATACACAATCAAGTGCACACCTGTGAAGTTGGATGGAACCGTGGCCCTGCCACTCCAACGTTTTGTCAGGCGTGCTTTTTTCATAAAGGAGTTCTTATGTTAGATATCAAACGTATTCGTACAGATTTTGAAGCTGTCGCAGAAAAATTAGCTACACGTGGTGTAGATGCTGCTGTCTTGAATGAAATGAAAGAAATCGATGCTAAACGTCGTAACATCTTGGTCAAGGTTGAAACTCTCAAAGCAGAACGTAACACAGTTTCTGCTGAGATTGCCCAAGCTAAGCGCAACAAGGAAAATACAGATGACAAGATTGCTGCCATGCAAAATCTATCTGCTGAGGTTAAAGCCTTGGATGCTGAATTGGCAGAAATCGATGCTAAATTGACAGAATTTACAACGACTCTTCCAAATATCCCAGCTGACAGCGTTCCTGTTGGGGCTGACGAAGACGACAATGTGGAAGTTCGCCGTTGGGGTACTCCACGCGAGTTTGACTTCGAACCTAAAGCTCACTGGGATCTCGGTGAAGACCTTGGTATCCTTGACTGGGAACGCGGTGGTAAGGTAACAGGCGCTCGCTTCCTCTTCTATAAAGGCCTCGGTGCTCGTTTGGAACGTGCTATCTACAACTTTATGTTGGATGAACATGGAAAAGAAGGCTATACTGAAGTCATCACACCTTACATAGTCAACCATGATTCTATGTTTGGTACTGGTCAGTATCCAAAATTTAAGGAAGATACTTTTGAACTCAGCGATACCAACTTTGTCTTGATTCCAACTGCTGAAGTTCCTCTGACAAACTACTACCGTGATGAAATCTTAGACGGCAAAGATCTTCCAATCTACTTCACTGCTATGAGTCCGTCATTCCGTTCTGAGGCTGGCTCTGCCGGTCGTGATACGCGTGGCTTGATCCGTTTGCACCAATTCCACAAGGTTGAAATGGTCAAATTTGCCAAACCAGAAGAATCTTACGAAGAATTGGAAAAAATGACAGCCAACGCTGAAAACATTCTTCAAAAACTCAACCTTCCATACCGTGTCGTTGCTCTCTCTACTGGAGATATGGGCTTCTCAGCTGCGAAGACTTACGACTTGGAAGTGTGGATTCCAGCACAAAACAATTACCGTGAAATCTCAAGCTGTTCAAACACAGAAGATTTCCAAGCCCGTCGTGCCCAAATCCGTTACCGTGATGAAGCAGATGGCAAGGTGAAACTCCTTCATACCTTGAACGGTTCTGGACTTGCAGTTGGACGTACAGTGGCTGCAATTCTTGAAAATTACCAAAATGAAGATGGTTCTGTGACCATCCCAGAAGCACTTCGTCCATACATGGGTGGAGCTGAAGTCATCAAACCATAAAAAATAAGGTTTAGCTATTTCTAGCTAGACCTTTTTTCGTAACCAAATCAGATAAGCACCTAGTACAAAGAATAAAATAGTTAGGCATATAATGGTTTCAGCCAATACCAGGTAATCCAGAAATGGAAGTTTCAAAATTCCCTGAGCCATCTTGAGCGAGGTCGCTGTGATAATGGTTGGGAAGGTGAGGGCTGAGAAGGCTGGTTGAAAACCTTGTTTTAAAATGTTGGGCAGACGAGTTAAAACAAAGAAAAAGAAGGATTGAGAAGCCAAAATCATGACAATCAAGACCCAAGTCGGCAGGCTGGTTCCTCCTACTCGAACTAGAGTAGCCAAGAGTAGAGAGAAAGGAGCACAGTAGATTCCTTCTTGTCCAAGCAAGGCTAGTGGGAGTGGATGTTTCTTTAAATCGCTATAAATAAGGGGATAGAGATAGAAGGTCAAGAGAAAACCAAAACTCAAGGTCGCATAGGCAATTTCGATAATACCTACCAGAGGATAGGTCAAGGCAGCCACTGCTATCCCCACATAGAGAACCGTCCAGCTTGGAGTGGCATGAACCCTCCGCCCTGGACAAGCAAACTTGATGGTAAAACCAGCAATCAAGGTCAAATCCAAGAGAAATGAAAACCACCAAATCCCTTGTGCTACCAAAGGAAGATAAGAGAATACGCGAAAGACATAGGTCGATAAAATCATCCCAGCCATAGGAAAGGTTGCCATTCCTGACAAAAGAGGGGGCTTGGTCAATTCTTGCTTGGTTTCTTTCCAATTAAAGAGATGCAGAATTAGAAAGTAAATCCATAAAACCAAACCAGTCAGACTAAAAAGATGGGATAGAACCGGCAACGTATCTAAAATAAGATTTCCAGCTCCTGCCAAACCTAGCAAACAACCTGAAAATACTAAGGGGAGTTTTTTCATCCTAACCTCCAATAATCATGTTAGTTTCAGTATAACATAAAAGCGCTTAAATGAGGATTTAAAAAAACGAAGTCCGCTTATTTCAGACTTCATTTTACTCAGATATGAATTAGGCATAAGGTTGCAATTCTGGATTAATTGGTGTATTAGCTAAGTTGTTGGCATAGTTACAGAGGATTGCTAGGCTGACACCAAAAACCACATCCAAGGCATTTTGTTGAGTGTAGCCAGCTTCTAAAAACTCAGACAAGGCTTCATCTCCTACACGACCCTTGGTATTGATAACTGCCAAGGTAAACTTAGCTAGGGTATCCAATTTAGGATCTGTTTCAATTGGAGTACGATTGCGAAGAGCTTGAATCAAGTCATCATTCATCTGGATTTGTTTGATGGAAAAGGCTGTGTGACCTGCGACACAGAAGGCACAACCATTGGTCACGGCTGCCGTGATTTGCACCACTTCACGCTCAACGGGTGTCAGGCTGTTGCGACGGTGGATAGATGAGACAATTTGGTAGGCTTCTAAAACAGTCGGGGCATTGGCCAAGAGACCGATTAGGTTGGGAATATAGCCATTGTTGTCTTTTTCTACTGTTTCAAGAATTTCTTTCACTTCTGCTGGTGCTGACTCTACTGTATGGATAGTAAATGTTGTCATAAGATACCTCTTTTCTTATTATTGACACTAATATTATTGGAAAATCTTATAAAATCCTGATTCCTAAGTTTATCTAAGATAAAGCTTTATTCTCTCATAAGATTTTCGTTGTTATATTAGTTTATCACACTTCCAATCACTTGCATAATATATATTATATATCAGGCTGATAAAAATTATTTATAGGCAAAAAAATCACACGAGCTGTGTGATTCCATTATTTGTCAAAATACTTTTTAGTTTCAGCAATAACGACTGGCGACATGACCAAGAGGGCAATCAAGTTTGGCAGAGCCATCAAGGCGTTAACGATATCTGCGATAATCCAGACCATATCCAACTCGATAAATCCTCCTAACAAGACCATGAGCACAAAAACCACACGGTAGAGCCAGATAAAGCGAACCCCAAAGAGGAACTCAAAACAGCGTTCTCCGTAATAGTTCCAACCTAGAATCGTTGTAAAGGCAAAAAGTACAAGGAAGATGGTCAAGAGGGCAGGCCCAAAGTGTGAAAAGACTGTTGAGAAAGCTGACTGAGTCAAGGCAACCCCATTCAAGTCACCACTCCAAACTCCAGTTGCCAAGATGGTCAAACCAGTTAGAGTACAAATGATGAGGGTATCAATAAAGGTTCCTGTCATGGAAATCAAACCTTGCTCTACTGGTTCATTTGTCTTGGCAGCTGCAGCTGCAATAGGAGCAGAACCCAGACCAGATTCGTTTGAGAACACACCACGCGCCACACCATTTTGAATAGCCATCCGAACGCTAGCACCAGCAAATCCACCTACCGCAGCAAGGGGACTAAAAGCTGAGGTAAAGACTAAAGCGATTGTGCCAGGGATTTTTCCGATATTAAAGAAAATAACTGTAAGAGTTCCTAAGATATAAATGAGGGCCATAAAAGGAACAACAGTAGTTGAAACCTTAGAAATAGACTTGAGTCCACCAAAGACTGCAATCGCTACAAAGACAGACAAGACGAGAGCTGTGATGGCTGGCGAAATCGTCGTTGTATTTTGGATAGATTCTGTAATCGAGTTGACTTGGGTGAAGGTTCCGATTCCCAAGAGAGCAACCAATACTCCTGCTACTGCAAACAAAACAGCAAGTGGTCGCCACTTTTCTCCCATCCCTAGAAGGATATAGTGCATGGGACCTCCCGCTACTGCACCATGGTCGTCCTTGGTGCGGTATTTGATGGCCAAGAGTCCTTCCGCATACTTGGTAGCCATTCCAAAGAAAGCCGCCATCCACATCCAAAATAGAGCTCCTGGTCCACCAACCTTGATAGCCGTCGCAACTCCTATGATATTTCCTGTTCCAACAGTTGATGCCAAGGCTGTACACAGAGCTGCAAAACTGGATACATCACCATGTCCCTTATCCTGGATAAAAATAAGCTGAAAGGCCTTGGGCAGACGCAAAACCTGCAAGAGTCCTAGCCGCATAGTTAGGTAAATCCCTGTTCCGACCAATAAAATCAAGAGGGGCGGTCCCCAAGCAAAAGCATCGATTGATTTAAGCAATTCTAACATTTCCTTCTCCTATCGTTTCAACCCCAAAAGAAAGAGCACATGCAAGATACATGTACTCTGGAATGCTTAGATAAATGCTAAAAAGCGGTCTATCCTAGCTCTGTCCTTTTACCTGAGAGTTTGAGCAGTTGCCTGCCTTGCCCCTTCGGTGCCTTTACGGTCTCTCCAGAGTTCCGTCCATTTACAGTCATGGAAAATCAAACGATTCCCCACTTCTATTAAACTTCATTCGGTGTTGGTATTTAATTGATTCTAATTTTACAAAAAATGTTGGCTTTTGTCAATGTGTTTATTAGTAAAAATTAGTTCAACAGTTTTTACTTTATAAAGTCCAGAATACTGCTATCCTTTAAAAGTGACAATAGTCGCACCACTGCCTCCAGCATTTTGTGGGGCATAGCCGAAACTCTTGACATGTTTGTTTCTTTGCAAGTATTTGGTAACTCCTTCACGGATGACTCCTGTTCCGATACCATGGATGATATCAACTTGAGCCATATTGTTAAGCAAGGCTTGGTCGATGAAGGTATCTAGCTCATTCATGGCTTCTTCATAGCGCTTGCCTCGAAGATCCAGTCTAGCTTGAGGTCCTCGCCCAGAAGTTCGTTTCACAACATTGACCTGTTTCTTCTTGACTGCTTTTTCTTGCTGGGCTTGAACAAGATCAAACTCTTTCTCTTCCAAGGTCATCTTAATCAAGCCAACTTGGGCTTCCCAGCGGCCGTCCTTGAGTTGACTGGTCAAGGTACCACGCTGACCATAACTGAGAACCACGATATCATCTCCCACCTTTGGAGCTCGTTTTTTCTTGGCCTTTTGAAGGACCTTGTTTTTAGACAAGTCCACTTTTTCAGGAGCCAATTTTTTCAACTTGGCCTTGGCTTCAATGATTTCGTGGGGCTTGAGTTGGGATTTACTGTGGAGATTTTTGAGAATCTGGTCACTTTCACTTAGGGCCATATCCACAATCTCAGCAGCCTGTTCACGCGCCTTGTTAAGCTCGGTTTCCTTTTCACGATTAAGCTCGTTGTAGAGTTTTTTTAGCGCACGGTTCATCTTGAGATTTTCTTGCTCCACCTCACGGATATTGTCCAAGCGTTTGCGGCTTTCCAGCGTCTGCTCTTCTAATTGCTCAATGATACGATTGACGTCATTGTCCTGATCGATCTGCTGACTGGCATCTCCTACGATAACTTCAGATAGGCCTAGACGTTTGGCAATTTCAAAGGCATTACTTCGGCCAGGAACACCCTGCATAAAGCGATAGGTCGGGCGAAGAGTTGCAGTATCAAACTCCATACTGGCATTTTGCACAAAGGCTGTCTCAATACCGTAGGCCTTGAGTTCTGGATAGTGGGTCGTCGCCATGGTCTTGATTTGACGCAGGCGAAGGTCCTCCAGAATAGCCATGGCAAGGGCTGCTCCCTCTTGGGGATCAGTACCAGCCCCCAACTCATCCAAAAGTAAGAGTGAATGTTGGTTGACCTTGCCAAGAATATCCACGATATTGGTCATATGGCTAGAGAAGGTAGACAAGCTCTGCTCAATAGACTGCTCATCTCCAATATCAGCAAAGATTTCTTCAAAAATACCAACACGACTTCCCTTGTCTGCTAAAATCGGCAATCCTGACTGGGCCATGACCTGTGTCAAGCCCAGAGTTTTGAGCATGATGGTCTTCCCACCTGTATTGGGACCTGTAATGACAATAGCTGTTAAATCTTGACCAAAATAGACATCATTTGCGACGGCATTTTTGACCAAAGGATGGCAGACATGGAGCAGTTGAATCTCTTGATTTTCTGACAGCTGAGGCACGACTGCTTGTCTTTCTTGGATAAATCGAACCTTGGCACGAATCAAGTCCAGATGACCGATAATCCAAGCGTCATTAGCAATCTCAGCCGCATGAGGGCGGACACGCTCAGAAATTTCTTGGAGAATGCGAAGCATTTCATAGCGCTCATCTGCTCGCAGACTAGCAATTTCTTCGCTCAGTTTGACTACCTCACGTGGTTCGATATAGACGGTGTTTCCACTAGCAGAAATATCATGAACGACACCTGCAATCTTATTGCGGTAGGTGTTTTTGACTGGTAAAACCTGACGGCCATTTCTGCTAGCAACAATTCCTTCCGTCAACATCTGCGCTTTTTGCTTGAGCAAGTCTTGTAAAACATCGCGTACCTGACTCTCGCTATCATGTATTTTTCGACGGATTCGCGCCAATTTTTCACTGGCAAAATTTTCAATGAAACCCGCATCATTAAAGGCCTGAAGATTTCCTTGTAATTGCGGAAAATCATGTAATTTCTCAAACCAAAGGGCTAATTCTTCCAAGCTGACATTTTCCAGATTGGCGTAAAAACTTTGAAGTTCTCGGCTGGCAAGAAGCACGCGTTTCAAGAGTAGGAACTCCTCGATATTGAGATCCGCTCCCATCTCCAACCTCTTGCAGACTCCTGCAATTTCCTTAGTTGAGAGAATAGTAAAATGCGGTTGCTCGACGAAAAGAGCCTGCATTTCCTTCATCTCAGCAAAAGCCTGTTTGATTTTATCTGCTTTGGCAGTCGGAGCCAGCTGTCTCAATTGCTCCAAGCCCTGCTCGGTCAACAAATGAGGCTCAAACAAGGCCTTGACCTTATCGAACTCTAATGTTTCTAATATTTTCTTATTCATCTTTATTTCCTTGTCTTTGAATGTCTAGGTGTGGTAGCTTTTTACATTCTGATAGATTCGAATCAAATCTGTAAACAAAGGGCTAGGAAAACTCCTGCCCTTTTTATCCGATTAAATTTGTCACCCAGATTTGTTTGAGCCAACTGGTTGTTATCGGTATGCTCTGGATGATGTGTTTTGCGACGATACTCTTTTCAAGAGGATTTTGTATAACTGCCATGGGGATGGTCGCCAAGATTGTCAAGGCCATTTGCAAGACAAATAAGGTCACCAACATGGACAAGATACCTGCTGAAACTTGGAACAACTTACCACCCAGTTTTTTGCTAGGAATCAAGTGTAAGAGAAGACCAAGCAAACGACCAATGCTATAGACAATCCCAAATACAAGCAAGTAGCCGATACCTGCATAAAAGACCTTATCCAGCTGAAAGAGTTGATCCGATGGGAAAAAGAAAGTCCCCTGACCTTCCTGCGAATTTGCATAAGGGAGCAATAAATGGAATTGCTCTCCAAGCCCCTTATAAAACTGGCCAGCCATAAAAGCCGATGCCATGGCTGAAATCAGGTAATAAACCTGTAAGAGCAGGCCTCTCCGATAGCCGATATAAAATCCCCAAACCAAGACCAATAGAAGAAGGAATGAAATCATAAGGAATCCTCAATCTTGCTCTGTTCTTGCTTACAAGTCACAAGCTTGTGACGGAGTTCTTCTAGCTCTTGCTCCTTATCGTCAAATTCAATCTCACGGCTGAGCTGAGTTGATAAACAGTTGACTGCCAACAAAAGAGCGATTGTTTCATCATCTGCGCTAGGCATTTGTTCTTTAATTGCTTGGTATTTTTCTGTCGCAACCTTAGCGATTTCCTCCATAAAAAGGTTATCATGTTCGCTTGTCAAGGTTAACGATTTTTTCCCGAATGTAAATTTGAATCGATTTAGATTTGCCATAAAATTCACCTCACGATATTATACCAAAATTCGCTAATTTTGTCAGTTTTTACAAATTTTACTGCTTTTGTGGTACAATAGAAACTATGGCAAGTATCACACTCACACCAAGCGAAAAGGATATTCAGGCTTTTCTTGAACACTATCAAACCAGTCTGGCTCCTAGCAAGAATCCCTATATCCGCTACTTTTTGAAACTACCTCAAGCAACGGTTTCTATCTATACTTCTGGAAAAATCTTGCTTCAGGGTGAAGGGGCTGAAAAATACGCCAGTTTCTTTGGCTATCAAGCTGTAGAGCAAACCAGCGGACAAAATCTTCCTTTAATTGGGACAGATGAGGTGGGAAATGGTTCCTACTTTGGTGGGCTTGCAGTTGTGGCTGCCTTTGTCACACCTGACCAGCACGACTTTTTACGAAAACTCGGTGTGGGGGATTCTAAGACTCTGACCGACCAAAAGATCCGTCAGATTACTCCTATTCTCAAGGAAAAAATCCAGCACCAGGCACTCCTTCTCTCACCCAGCAAGTACAACGAGGTCATCGGAGACCGCTACAATGCTGTTTCGGTTAAGGTTGCCCTCCATAATCAGGCTATCTATCTCCTCCTTCAAAAAGGTGTTCAGCCTGAGAAAATTGTGATTGATGCCTTTACCAGTGCTAAAAATTATGACAAGTACTTGGCTCAAGAGGCCAATCGTTTCAGCAATCCTATCAGCTTAGAAGAAAAGGCTGAGGGCAAATACTTGGCTGTTGCAGTTTCTTCCATCATTGCGCGTAATCTCTTTCTGGAAAATCTTGAAAATCTGGGACGAGAACTGGGCTATCAACTTCCAAGTGGAGCTGGAACGACTTCTGATAAGGTGGCTAGCCAGATTTTGCAAGCCTATGGTATGCAGGGACTCAACTTCTGCGCCAAATTGCACTTTAAAAACACTGAAAAAGCGAAAAAACGCTTAGAAAGGTAAGTTATGAATTCATTTAAAAATTTCTTAAAAGAGTGGGGACTGTTCCTCCTAATTCTGTCATTACTAGCTTTAAGTCGTATCTTTTTTTGGAGCAATGTTCGCGTAGAAGGACATTCCATGGATCCGACCCTAGCGGATGGCGAAATTCTCTTCGTTGTAAAGCACCTCCCTATTGACCGTTTTGATATCGTGGTGGCCCATGAGGAAGATGGCAATAAGGACATCGTCAAGCGCGTGATTGGAATGCCTGGCGACACCATTCGTTACGAAAATGATAAACTCTACATCAATGACAAAGAAACGGACGAGCCTTATCTAGCAGACTATATCAAACGCTTCAAGGATGACAAACTCCAAAGCACTTACTCAGGCAAGGGCTTTGAAGGAAATAAAGGAACTTTCTTTAGAAGTATCGCTCAAAAAGCCCAAGCCTTCACAGTTGATGTCAACTACAACACCAACTTTAGCTTTACTGTTCCAGAAGGAGAATACCTTCTCCTCGGAGATGACCGCTTGGTTTCGAGCGACAGCCGCCACGTAGGTACCTTCAAAGCAAAAGATATCACAGGGGAAGCTAAATTCCGCTTCTGGCCAATCACCCGTATCGGAACATTTTAAGAAACCTAAGAGGCCGAGAATCACCAATCTCAGCCTCTTCTTCTATCGTGAGAAGTGATTGTTTATTTACAAATACTCAATGAAAATCAAAGAACAAACTAGGAAGCTAGCCGTAGGCTGCTTAAAACAGTGTTTTGAGGTTGTGGATAGAACTGACGAAGTCAGCTCAAAATACTGTTTTGAGGTTGCAGATGGAAGCTGACGTGGTTTGAAGATATTTTCGAAGAGTATAAAATAAAAACAATCCCAACTCTCACCTATTCATGCAAAGGAATTTTATGGAAGTTTATTTTTCAGGAACCATTGAACGGATTATTTTTGAAAATCCCAGCAATTTTTATCGCATCCTCCTCCTAGAAATCGACGATACGGACGCAGAGGATTTTGATGACTTTGAAATCATTGTCACAGGAACCATGGCTGATGTAATTGAGGGCGAAGACTATACTTTTTGGGGGCAAATTGTCCAGCACTCCAAGTATGGAGAACAACTGCAAATCAGTCGTTATGATCGCGCAAAACCAACTAGTAAGGGCTTGGTCAAGTACTTTTCAAGTAGCCATTTCAAGGGGATTGGTCTCAAGACAGCTCAGAAAATCGTAGATACCTATGGCGAAAATACCATTGATGAAATTTTGCAACACCCAGAAAAGTTAGAAGGCATCGCAGGACTCTCTGCCAAAAATCGCGAGGCTTTCGTCTCCACTCTCCGTCTCAACTACGGAACGGAGATGGTTTTGGCCAAACTAGCCAACTACGGCATTCCCAACAAACTAGCCTTTCAGATTCAAGACTTTTACAAGGAAGAAACCCTTGATGTGGTTGAAAATTATCCCTACCAGCTAGTTGAGGATATCAAGGGTTTGGGCTTTACCATTGCTGACCAACTAGCTGAGGAACTAGGCATCGAAAGTCAGGCTCCTGAACGCTTCCGCGCCGGTCTAGTTCACAGTCTTTTTCAGGCCTGTATGGAAACAGGGGACACCTATGTTGAAGCACGGGATTTGCTGGAACAAACCCTTACTCTCCTTGAGTCTTCCCGTCCCGTGGAACTAGACCCCAGCCAAGTTGCCCAAGAGCTCTCCTACCTGATCGAAGAAGACAAGGTTCAGCAGATTGATACCAAGATCTTTGACAACAGCCTCTTTTTCGCTGAGGAAGGTATCCGCAGTCACTTGATTCGTATCCTTGAAAAAGGAGAACAGAAGAGACAAGATTTAGAAACTATTCAAAAGCATATCACTACTGTCGAGCAAGAACTGGGGATTGAGTATGATAACATTCAAAAACAAGCTATTTGTGACGCTATCCAGAACAAGGTCTTTATCCTGACAGGTGGGCCTGGTACTGGTAAGACAACTGTTATCAATGGAATCATCGCTGTTTATGCCCTTTTAGAAGGACTTGACTTCAGGAAGAAAAGCAATCTGCCCATTCTTCTTGCTGCTCCAACTGGTCGAGCTGCTCGTCGCATGAATGAATTGACAGGTTTGCCTAGCGCGACCATACACCGCCACTTGGGAATGACAGGTGACGATGATACCAGTCATCTGGAAGATTACCTAGATGCTGACTTTATCATCGTGGATGAATTCTCTATGGTAGATACTTGGCTGGCCAATCAACTCTTCTCCAATATCTCTTCTAACAGTAAGATCCTCATCGTAGGTGACAGTGATCAGCTACCTTCTGTCAGTCCTGGACAGGTTCTAGCGGATCTGCTTCATATTCCTTTGATTCCTCAGACTCGCTTGGAAAAAATTTATCGACAAAGCAAAGAATCAACCATCGTCACCCTAGCTAGTCAGATTCGACAGGGCATCTTGCCAGCTGATTTCACCCAAAAAAAAGCTGACCGTTCCTACTTTGAAATTGCTAGTGGCCATATTCCTGCCACCATTGAAAAAATCTTAGGTGCCGCCCTCAGAAATGGTATTCCTGCCCGTGATATCCAAGTTCTGGCTCCTATGTACCGAGGGACGGCAGGGATTGATGCTATCAATCAGCTCATGCAAGCCCTGCTCAATCCCCCACAAAAAGATCAACTCAGTTTTGAAGCCCTTCAGTGCCACTATCGTAAGAGAGACAAGGTCATTCATTTGGTTAACGATGCTGAAATCAATGTCTTTAATGGGGATTTAGGAGCTATCACAGACCTGATTCCTGGTAAATACACCGAATCGAAACAAGACGAGATTGTCATTGATTTTGATGGTAATGAAGTCTCTTACCCCCGTAACGAATGGTACAAGATTCGCTTGGCCTATGCCATGAGTATTCATAAGTCTCAGGGAAGTGAGTTCCCAGTTGTCATCCTACCGATTACTAGTGCTAGCCGACGTATGCTGGAGCGAAATCTCATCTACACAGCCATTACACGTGCCAAAAGCAAACTCATCTTACTAGGCGAATTACAAGCCTTCGACTATGCTACCCAACACATCGGAACTGCCCGAAAAACCTATCTGATTGAACGCTTCAGTGATCTACTGGAGAATGTTGAAGAAAAGCAACAAGCTGTCTCTGAAACAGTCACATCAAGTGCCTCTGAACAATCCTACATCCTAACCGAAGAAAACTGGGACAGCATTCCAGCCATGATTGGGATTACAGACACAGACCTCAAAGAGATTTTTGGAAAATAGTACATCAGAAAACCCACCTGAATTGGTGGGTTTTCTGTTTATTAAGATTATTTTACTGTTGCTGTGCTTGTGATCAATTCAACAGCTTTTTTGATAGTGATATCATGTTTCAACATGTCAGCTGAAAGCAAGTTTTGAACTTGTGCAACTTCCATGTTGTAGTCTGCTGCCAATTGCTCAACTTCTTTTTGTATTTCTTCTTCTGAAGCATCAAATCCTTCAGCTTTGGCAACTGCTTCGATAACAAGGTTAGTCTTAGTACGTGACTCAGCTTCTGCTTGGTATTGGTTGTGAAGGTCTTCTTGAGTAGTTCCAGTGATTTGGAAGTACATGTCAGGGTTGATCCCTTGACGTTGCAAGTTCCCAAGGAATTCATTTACTGAACGGTGAACTTCTTCATGGATCATTTCTTCTGGAAGTTCTACGATTTCAGCGTTTTCTACAGCTGTATCAATTGCTGCACCTTCAACTGCATCTTTGTAAGTTTCTTCTTTAGCAGCAGCCAATTCTTTGCGGTATTTTTCTTTCAAGTCAGCAAGTGTTTCAACTTCTTCATCAATGTCTTTTGCAAGTTCATCGTCAAGAGCTGGAACTTCTTTAGCTTTTACTTCGTGGATAGTTGTCACGAATTTAGCTTCTTTACCTGCAAGGTCTTCTGCTTGGTAGTCTTCTGGGAATGTTACGATAACATCAACGGTTTCGCCAGCTGAGTGACCTACCAATTGGTCTTCGAAACCAGGGATGAATTGACCTGAACCAAGTCCAAGTGAGAAGTTTTCACCTTTTCCACCGTCAAATTCAACACCGTCGATAGAACCAACGAAGTCGATCACAACAGTGTCGCCGTTTTCAGCAGCAGCTTCCTTGATAACCAATTCAGCCAGGTTGTTGCGTTCGCGTTCGATACGCTCTTCGACATCAGCGTCAGTTACTTCTTTTTCTACATCAACTGATACTTCAAGGTTTTTGTAGTCACCCAATTTTACTTCAGGTTTTGTAACGACTTCAGCAGTGATAACCCAGTCTTGACCTTTTTCCATTGAAGTTACGTCAATTTTTGGTTGGGCAACCACTTCAAGACCAGCTTCTTTTACAGCTGCTTCATAAGCGTTTGGCAAAAGTGCGTTCATTGCATCTTGATAAAGAGCTTCTTCACCAAATTTTTGGTCGAAGATAGGGCGTGGAAGGTGACCTTTACGGAAACCTGGAACATTAAGAGATTTCTTCACTGACTTGAAGACACGGTCCAATTCTGGTTTGATTTGGTCTTGAGAGATAGTGAAAGTCAAGACACCACGGTTTGTTTCTTTGTTTTCAAATGATACAGACATTCTGTCATTTCTCCTTAAAATTTTTTAAATACAGTCTATTATAACATTTTCTATAAATAAAATCTAGACTAATGCAGCCAATTATAGACAACAAGCCTTTTTCCTAACTAAAACACTCATAAAGTATAGACAATTTTAGACTACTTTGGATATCTTTTGGTTAGTCATTTTCCAAAACTAATTTATCTAATTTTTCAGTTATATAGTAGATTGAAACTAGAATAGTACATCTCTACTTCTAAAACATTTTTAGAAATCGATTTGACTGTCCTGATCGATTTGTCCTGTTCTTGTTTCATTTTGCTATATAGATCGCATTCGAAAGAATTCGTTCCAAAATTGCTTGGTTCGTTCTTCTCTTGGACGACTAAAGAATTGATGGGCATTATTTTTTTCAACAATTTTCCCACTGTCCATAAAAATAACATGATGGGCTACATCTCTAGCAAAACCTATCTCATAAAGCTGATCAAAAACTCAATCTGAGGAGAAAATCCAATAAGGCTTTCCATAATAAAGGACATCCTATCAAGATTTTTGAACACCCGATAGGCTGCCTTTTCCCGATTTTGAAGACTTTTTGTCCAGCTTCTTTTACCTTATAAATAACAACAAAAATCAAAGACAAGCTAGAAAGATTACCGCAGATAACTCAAACAGTGTTTTGAGGTTGCAGATAAGACTGACGGAGTCAGCTCAAAGCACTGCTTTGAGGTTGTAGATAGAACTGACGAAGTCAGTAACATATGCCTAAGACAAAGCGATGCTAACCTGATTTGAAGAGATTTTCGAAAAAGATTAAATATTCTCTACAATTTGCTCAATCAATTCTTGGTCGTCTAAACCTGTAACTTGTATAACAACATCTTTGACTGATTGTTTAGCCAACAATTCACCTAATCGAATACTTTCTTCATCATTTACATCGCGATAGTCAAAGGCATAGCCAACTGTTTTAAGTAGGTTTTTATATGACAAACTGAGTTCTTTCAATTCACGTATCGGCCGGATGAATCGTTCATTATAGCCTAATTTTCGGATTGGAGTACGAGCTACGCGACTAACCTCGTCCACTATGAAAGGGTTTTCAAACCGTTCTATAATGACTTTGTGATAATTCTCCAATTCTTTTTTATCAAAGTTCCATTTGGCAATCAAGAGACTCCGAATTTCAGCTAATACAGATTCAATCCGAGATTTGATATTAGGATTTTGAAGAGCTTCCAAAATTGTCTTGGCACCATAATGCGCACCAATGTAAGCTGAAGTTGCATGTCCAGAATTGACTGAAAAAAGTTTTCGCTCAATAAAGGGTTCTAAATCTTCTTCATAATGCACATCTTTTAGACGTAAATCTGGATTTTTAAGACGCTTGGTTTCCACGACCCATTCATTAAAGGGCTCGACCACAACAAAAAGGGAATCTTCGTGACTTTGTGCTGGAACAATCCTGTCTACTGCAGCATTTGGAAAACCTATGTAGTTATCAGCAAATGTCAAACCTTCCGGACTTAAATATTTCTTGACTTCTTGATAAAGAAATTGAGACCCGCCAATCATATTTTCACAGGCCATAACATCCAATACCTGTGTATTCCCTGCAACTCGGCGAGCTTCGATTCCTTTGGCTAGAAGTTCAGCGATAAAAGGGAGTATATTAGGTCCGATTGCAGTAGTAATAATATCCGTCTTTTGAATCGCTTCAATGACTTGCTCAGGATGTTCTTTGCTATTAATGCCAGCCACATTAGTTACTTCTATACGAGACTGTCCTTTCTGTGCAATTTCAATTTCATACTTGCCCTTTTCATTTAGAGCATGAATTATCTGATTATTGACATCCACAAAATCAATATGGAAACCATTTTTAAATAGAATTTCACCTATAAAACCACGACCGATATTACCGGCACCAAAATGAACAGAATGTTTCATTCAATTTCTCCTTTTCCTATTTGAGGGACATATATACTAGATGACAAATGACGAAATTCAATTATTCAACAGCATCAAATAAGCGCAATACTTCCTCTTTTGACTGAGCATCTGCTAGTTTAAGAACATTATCCACATCTGCACAGAAGATAGAAATTTTCTGAATAATTTCTAAGTGTTCATTACCAATACCAGCAATACCAAAAAGAACCGTTGCCACTTGAGGGTTAGATACATTCCCAAAATCAACCCCTCTAGGGACTTGAACGACTGTAATACCAGACTTAAGGACATCATTTTTTGCTGCATCTGTTCCATGCGGTATGGCGATAAAGTTACCCATGTAAACAGATAGCTCTTTATCTCGCTCAATCATGGCTTCAATATAGTCTTCATTAACATATCCACCCTCATAAAGAACTTGCCCACAATAACAAATAGCTTCCTCCTTGTTAGAAAATTGTTTATTAAGCTTAATCAAATGTTTTTCAAGTTTCATATTAGTTCTCCAATTTCTTAATTTTTTCGTTAAAAATAGTATTTAGCATCTGATAAATAATGGATTGATTTCCCGTCTTGTAAATCTCTGTATAAAGATGATTTTCAATAATCGACTGACTAATAGCTGTCATTAAATCTCTAGCTTCCTCGCTAGCTTCTTTAGACATTAGCATTAGCAGACACCTTTTGACCTCTTCTTCCTCTCGTTTCATTGACAATGCGGAGATAGGTAGTTTGAGTTCAAACATAGTAAAACTATTTGTTGTTACTTTGCTAGACTGACTATGTAAAAGCACCAGACCAGTATTAGGAATAGCCATAGGACTATTCTGGAAGTGAGATAACAATTTTCTTGTTAGGTAATCTCTGTCACTCACATTCTTCTGATATTGGATGATTTGTTCTACCGTGTGCTCAAATGATTGATTATTCTCCAATTGAACCAACTCAAATTGACTCAAAAGCTGACTACTAGATATTAAATAATCTTGCAAGTCATAACTTTTCTCTGGAGCGATAGCATCACGCGCGACAATTGTACGATGTGCCTGTACATACTGAAGTCGTTCCTGTAATTCAAGCAATTCTTTGACGGTTGGAAAACTAGAAATTACATCGATTTCCTGATTACTCAGCGGCTTGGTAGATAAAATATAATCATACTGACTGAGATCAATACTGTGGTAATCTACTAGAGACTGAATATCTATCAACTCTACAAAAGGAGCAACACTCTTAATTTTACTGACTAATAAATCTCTAGTGACCCGACGTTCATCCGTTAAAAGCAAAACACGGACTGGATAAATCTCTGGACTACGGCCTAAGCTAGAGATAAAATGTAGGGCAATCATGCCATACTCATACTCTGTATGAAGATATTTCGGAAAAATATCATTCACTAAAAGACTGATGACTGTATAAAGAAATTTATTCCTTTCAACTAAAATCTGGACAGATTCTGGCAAATTTTCACCCTGAAAAAGGATAGGGACGCCTAAACTGAGCCGAATATGATGGAAAAGAAAATTGAATAAAACCTTGTCCTTAAAAAAGTCAATCTTGGTATACATGGAAACCGTATCAATCAGATTTGAAATATTGTAGAAAAATTCACCATCAAATTTCTCCGTAAAGAGCGGATTGTCCTGACGTTTAATGATTAATTCATCCAAGATGCTCGCAAAATAGATAATTTCCTGAATACTATAAAATTGTGCAGTCTGCTTAGAGTAAGTTTGAAAAATTTTTTGAGAAATTTCCAAAGCCTGCTTACTAGTATTAGGTGAATTTTCAATGTTTTGCTCCTGACCTATAAGAGATAACAAGATCGCAAAAAACATCTTCATCCTAGCATCCATATCTGGAAAACCTGACAGTTGCTTATTAACAATCTGACTGGCCAGCCTAGTTCTATCTGCTTCTAAAATATCAAAGCTCCCAAAATTACCGGTTGAAAAATCTGCTACTGAGATACAGTTTGTCAGTAAAATAGCCAAAAATCTTCTCTTACCAACTGAATCACCAGAAATCCGATAACCTTTTTGTCGTTCAATTTTCAGATCAAAGTCTAAAAGACGCTTATCAATATCTGAAATATCCTGAATAATAGTTACATTACTGACTTTCGTGCACTCTTGCAATGCTTCATTGGTGACAAAACCGCTCTCAGTCAGAAGGCGATAGGTAATCAACTCTTGTCTTTCTTGGGGACTATACTCAACTAACACTTCAAGTTCTGTCGGCAAATCATCCAACTCTCCAGTCAAAATATAGTATTTCCCATGCTTCGTTATTTCGATTCCATATTGCTCCATGCTATCTGTCAAATCTGATAAAGTTCGATAAATTGTTCTAGATGAAACCTGTAAGATTTCAGTCATATCTTGCATTGAAAGCTTCCCTACATGTAGGAAAGCCTTCAATAATTGTTCTTCTCGTTTGGTTAATAGCATTCGTAATTTAGAAACCTCTAGTTCTATTTGTACATTCTAGCAGCCATTTTGTCATATTCTGGTGTTGTTACTAAACTATCCACAATAAGAAATTGAGAATTCGGTGCTGCTTGCTGCACTTCTGCCTGTAAAGAAATAGTTGTTACAATCATTATGTTTTTAGAATTAAATTCACCTAATTCTGAAATTTTGGCAGTAGAAACTGGAATACGAATATTCTTGTTTCTAAAGATAGCCCGAATCGTTTCACAGCCCATAGTTGCAGTTCCCTGTGCTTTACCATAAGCAACTACTACAGCATCAATATGGTTAAGGTCAATTTCCTGACTATCTACTGGTGCTGAAGTTGGTATATCTCCTTCAATTTCTGCTATTGGAGAAGCTCCTGTTAATGAAGCTACAATTTCATCATAACGAGGGGACGCTAAGAAATTATCAACAGAAACATGAATAGCACTTGGACTCTTGTCTTTAGCTCTTGGTGTCAGTTCTTCCTGAGTAACAATTAATGTTTTTGGTGTATCAAGCAAATTTGAGATTGCCTGATTAGATACTGGAATCTCTAGACCTGCTTTTTTAACCTTATCTCGAAGAATACTAGCTCCCATAGCAGAGCTTCCCATACCAGCATCGCAGGCGAAAATGATTTTTTCCACTGAGTCTGTCGAAACAACTGCATCAACAGAAGTTGATACTAACTGACCTTTAGACTGAGCCTTAGCTGCTTGGGTAGCCGCCTGAGCAGCTTCGAGCGAATCCTCAGTTGACTTGTCTGCATGAAGAATAAGGGCTGCTACAAGGAAAGAAACAACTGCTGCCACTAAAACACCTAAAAGAACATTTAGATGGGGCCAAACACCTTTTGGCGCCGTAGCCATAATCGCAATAATAGAACCTGGTGAAGCTGGAGATTTAAGACCAGCGTCTAAGAGTTGAAAAGTAAAAGTTCCAGAGATACCTCCTGCCATAGCAGCTAAAAATAGAGTAGGCTTCATCATAACATAAGGAAAGTAAATTTCATGAATCCCTCCGAAGAAATGAATAACCATTGCCCCCCAAGAAGAAGATTTAGCAGAACCTTTACCGAATACAGCATAAGCTAATAGAATTCCCAGGCCTGGTCCAGGATTAGCTTCCAATAGGAAGAGAATTGACTTACCAGCTTGAGCTACCTGTTCTACTCCCAGAGGAGTAAAAATGCCATGATTGAGGGCATTATTGAGGAAAAGGACTTTAGCCGGTTCGATGATAATATTAGCCATAGGAAGGAGGCGAGCATTGACAATAACCTCAACACCATTCCCAACAGCTCCAGTAAGAGTCGATACGACTGGACCGATTGCGTAGAAAGCCAAAAGCAATAATGCAAAACCAACGAGACCAGCTGAGAAGTTATTAACTAACATTTCAAATCCGGGACGAATTTTTTCTTGGAACTTCTCATCAAATTTCTTGATAGTCCATCCTCCCAGTGGGCCCATTACCATAGCTCCGATAAACATAGGAACACTAGAACCTGTGATTGCACCAACAGTAGCAATAGATCCTACAACGGCACCACGTTGGCCATGGATCATATATCCACCTGTGTAACCAATCAGGATTGGCAATAAATACGTTAACATAGGACCAACAACAGTAGCTAACTGTTCATTTGGCAGATAGCCATCAGCGATAAAGAGGGCAGTCAATACTCCCCAAGCAATAAATGCTCCAATATTGGGCATAACCATATTTGAAAGCGATGTCCCTAGTTTTTGAACCCTGACTTTCAATGATACTTTTTCTTCCATTAGATCATCCTCCTTTTCTTAAAACTAGTATATACAAAGTTAAAAACCTTTAAAACTAAAGTTTTGTCACAGATTTTGTGTCAAAACATTACTTTTGACGAGGCTGGGCAAAAAGGCTTAAAAATTATAAAACGCATCATATCAGGTGTACATGAACTACACCCCAAAAGTTAGA
>ERZ1023310.7-NODE-7-length-168162-cov-11.427394_pt1 | contig 168162 bp, 175 predicted proteins | sample MGYA00380476_ERZ1023310 | MGnify/ENA primary metagenome ERZ1023310 (study PRJEB33173, sample SAMEA4830346) | metagenome | study: EMG produced TPA metagenomics assembly of the PRJEB25223 data set... | reverse complement strand
TTTGTCCTTTCTCGAGCTTAGCTTTTTTTCAACCCACTACAGTTGACAAAGAGCCTAAAAAACGAGAGAATAACTCCCGTTTTACTGATTTTTACCAAAGACATCTCGATAGAGCATTCCTGTTCGTAAACTCTCTGCGTCCCCTCCTAGTTGCTCCACCAACTCGTAGGCAAAGGCAAGGGCTGTTGAAGGACCCCGACTGGTTGTCAACTGACCATCTACCACTACTGTTTCCTTGACGTAGTGACCATCAAGGATTTGCTCTTGAACGCCGTCATAACAAGTGTATCGCTTATTTTTCAATATCTCTGCTTGATTGAGGGCAATTGGTGCCGCACAAATGGCTGCTAGTTTCTTCCCTTCTTGCTCGAAGCTTTGCAATTCTTGAATCAAGGTCTGATTATCACGTAAATGTGCAGAACCAGGCATACCTCCAGGAAGAACAATCATATCATAGTCTGATAAATTTCCATCAAAGACATGATCTGCTCTTACTTGGATTGCATGCGAACCCGTTACTTGCTCTTCAAAACCAACCATATCACATGTGATATTGGCTCGACGCAAGACATCTACAACTGTCAAGGCTTCAATTTCTTCAAAGCCCTGAGCTAACATAACTGCTACTTTTACCATGATTTTCTCCTTATTTAATTTGTTTTAATACAACCTTTTTCCGTTTGAATGGGACTTTTCCGCTCTTTTCTTCAGCTAGATTAGTCTGGTAACTCATCGATAAAAGCAAACCAACACCAATCAGATTACTGATAATAGCTGATCCCCCTTGCGAAATGAAAGGCAAGGGAATCCCCGTCAAAGGAAGTAGTCCAGTCACAGCACCGATATTCTCAAAGATGTGGAAGAGCAACATCATAATCAAACCTGTGGAAATATAAGTGTAGAACTGGTTATTTGATTTAAGAGTAATCTTCAACATACGGTAAATCAACATGAGATAGAGGGCAATAACCAGGACAGAGCCAATAAAGCCAAAATCTTCTGCAATAACCGTAAAAATCATATCTGACTCTCGAACTGGGATAAGCAGATTCGAAGCATTAAATCCCTGACCAAATAAGCCACCACTCCCAATGGCAATCTGCCCTTGAGCCTGCTGGTAAGTCGTTGTTTGGGCAAACTCAAAGGGATTGAGCCAAGCCAAAATCCGATTGATTTGGTAGGTCGGCATTCCAATCTGGTGAAGAAAAGCTCGTCCGTCCTTGCTAATAAAGATAGCTAAGAAACCAGCAACTCCTGTTACAGCAGTCACAAATACTGGGATAATAATTTTCCAAGAAACCCCTGATAATAAAACGATTCCTGAGAAAATGGCTACAAAAACCAAAGCCGTCCCCAAGTCACTTTGAAGTGCTAAAAGAACTAGGACTGGAATGGTAAAGAGAATCATCCAGAAAATTAACAAAAAGTCCAGCGGAACCGTGCGTCTCCATTCCTTATGTTTCTTTGTAAATTGGACAATGACACGAGCCAACATGAGGATATAGGATATCTTCATAAATTCTGACGGTTGGAATAGGGTAATTCCATTTATTGATACCCAGTTTTTGGCACCCGTTGATGCAACTAAGCTTGGATTATAAAATACAATCGGCAAGATCATAAGTCCCAAGCCTAAAATATATAGAAAGGGGGTCACCTTCCAAAGAAATTCTGTATTAAAGAGCATGACCACAAAACCAATCACAAGCCCCAAGGCAATCCAGGCGACCTGCTGCCCTAAAATGGGCAGAATATTATTGGGATAATCATGACTAACGGCTATATAGATAGCCACCACACCGATGACCAGTAGAAAAAATACTGGCAAGAGCAAACTGTAATCGACTCTTGAGTCGAGAGAACGTTTCATATATACTAACCTTATACTTTCATACAATACTATTTATCAAAGTTCATTAAAAAATCTATCAATAGCCTCGTCAACTTCGGATCGAGAGATGGTTTTAACAGTCGCTTCTTCTGCTAGAGATGCTACTATTTGTTTGCCGTATCGTTTTCCGACGATTCTCCTATCCAAAATAAGAGTTAAGGAACGTTGGTATTCACGTCTCATACTTCTTCCCAAAGCCTGTTTTAAACGAATAATGGCCATTGGCAATTGATAATCATAAAAGGCATTTTTCCCTTCTTGATTCAGTTCTTGATTAATCTTTTTCGTCAAGGGTTCTTGAGGATTTTGGAAAGGAAGCCTCGGTACAACTTGAATCACAAAAGGATGGCTTGAAAAATCAACTCCCTCCCAGAAACTTGCTGCACCAAGCAAGATTTGTTGTTCACCTTTTTCAAAGCGTTTCTTTAGCTGATGAACATCCCCATTTTTATACTGGGCCAAGTGGCTAACTGTAAGTAAATCCGATACTGCTAGAAGCATGTCTTTAGCGGTAAAGAGAACCAAAATCGGTTGCTGGAAAGCTTGAATTTCCACTAGTAAAGCAGCTACCTCTCTGGCATAGACTTCTAAGGAGGTTTCTGTTACCAGAGGGAAATCTTTGACCATGACCACTTCTTGTTCCTGTTTTCCCCGAGATTCAATCTTGACAAATTTAGCTTCAGGATAGCCTAAAAGGTCTGCCAAAGAAACCCTCTGACTAATCTCAAGAGTAGCCGATACTCCCAGGACTTGGCAACTCTCAGGAAGTAAAGAGGACAGAAGAGTACGGCCTGATTTTGTAGAAGAAATCTGAATTTTCTTTTGACTCGTTTCAGTTACTTCAAGCCAGTAATCACCTTCAGCTGTAAAATAGCGAACCAGCTCATCAAAGCCTTCTACTTCTAATTCTGAAAAATACTGATGGAGATTGTCCAGAGAATCTAAGATATTTTTCCTAGATTTACCAGACTGAAATTGTTCTATCAAGTAGAGACACTCAAAGCGAATACTTTCTAGTATCCGTTGTTGAACCCTGTTTTCTTCTCCTACTAAAGCCTTATCAATTAAATCGATAATAGATTGTATATCGTAGGTCTCTTGAAGCAGATTTTCTAGAGCTAACAAAATCTTTTGGACTTCATCAATAATCAGTAAACGGTCACTGACAAATTCAGGATTATCTTCAAGTCTGGTCACGAGATAGGCATGATTAGTCACTAAAAGCTTGCAAGTCTCTGCCCTTTCTTGACTACGTTTCCAAAAATCTTCCGTCACAAATAAGCTCTGGGATGATAAATTCCCATCATGACGAAGGTCTGCTAGAAAATGTTGGTAACGGTAGAGTTGCCCGATTTCATCCAAATCTCCTGTCTCTGTCTCAGTAAGCCAGACCAAGACTTGCATTTTAAAGCGTCTAAATAAGCGATTTTCATCATTTTCCTGCAAGGAATGATAAAAGGCATCCAACTTCAGATAATTTTGTGGTCCCTTTAAGCTATGAATATCTGTATGGAACACTTCCTTGAGACGTTTACCTTCTTCTTCCATGATTTGATTTTGAAGAATCTTTGTCGGAACACTAAGAACAATTTGTCGCTCTTTGGATTGAGATAAAGCGGGTAAGAGATAGCCATAGGTTTTCCCAATCCCTGTCGGCGCTTGAATCAGAGAGACAGGTTCATCTTTCAATAGCAAGCCAACCTCTTTAGCAAAACTTTCTTGTTCCTCCCTCACTTCAAGGTTCAACAGAGAAATATTTTTAGAAAAGTCTTGAGATAGTTTTCGTGGCTCCAGAGAAGCTGCCATTTTCTTAAAATACAGACCTTGAACTCGGACCAAGTCTGGAGAACTCAGGATAGATTGGTTGCGATAAGTTTCCTCAATAACCAGGTAGGACTCATATAGGAGAGCGTCAGCCATTTCCAGCAAGCGTTCCAAGAGACCTTTAGGAAGCTGGGCCATCTTTTCCCGTAAAAAAAGAAGTAATTCTGCTGTAGCTTGGGCATCTGAAAGGGCTGTGTGTGCGTGTTTAAGAGGAATTCCTAATTCTCGACATAAAATCGGCAAGCTATATTTTTCCAGTTCAGGGAAAAAGACCTGGGCCAATTCGACCGTATCAACACGAGGGTTTCTTAGCTCATAGCCTTCAAAAAATAAATTTTCCGCCAAGAGATTAGCATCAAACTGAACATTATGGGCTACAAAAATCCCATCCTCCACCAAGTCAAAGATTTTTCTGGCAACTTGCGAAAAATCAGGTGCTTGCGCCAGACGTTGGTCTGTCAATCCTGTCAGTTCTTTGATATGAGCATCCAAGGGTTCATGTGGATTGACATCCGTCGTATAGTGATCGACGATTTCTCCATCCTCAATCACGACAATTCCCACTTGGATAATTTTAGCCTTACTACCTGTGCTAGTTGCCTCTAAATCCACCACAACATAGCGATTACCAATCGTTTTCATTATAAAAAATTATACCAAAAAAAGGGCCATTTGGCACCTGCAAACATAGGATAATTTTCAAACTCAAGAACACTACTTTTCTTAAAAATCCCATCGAATAGAGCATTCTAGCCTGCTGATTTTTTTAAAATAGTGAAGAAATACGAAAAATTGAGAGAAGAAATGTTTGCATCTTCCTTCTCTCAACGAATCATGTATTTTATCTAACCATGTCAGGATCGTAGTCATAAAATCCTGTATCAAGGAAACGGTTTTTAGGGTGAAGTTTACGAACTTCTTCATCCAGCAAGAAGGCTTGATCATGGCTAAAGTTGCCCTCTTGAATCAAGCTACGCGCTTGGATAAAGAGCTTTGCAATCTCAACAAAGTTCTGACCAGGAGTGTAGAGCCCTTCTAGTTTCCAGCGAGTAAAGCCATGCTCCACCAATTCTGTTAATTTGATCATCAAATCAAGGTCATTGTTGGCAAAGATATGGGTCCCATGATTATCTTCAAAAATGGAATAGTGGCTCTCTGGATCACTTGGCTCAGCCAAGAAGAGGTCACGTTTATGCGTCTTTTCATCATCGATATGTGTAAAGTTATAGTAGTTTTGCAAGAGTGGACGTTTAGAATGATGGATGACGCTAGCACCGTAAACCAAAACTTCAGCAGGAATTTCCAAAATCTCTGGCATTTTGAAAAGTTCAGCTGATGGAATTTCACGCGCCAAAACAGCCTCAGATGCGCCAGCCTTTTGTCCCCAGAAGTTAATCTGACGACTGCTAGTTACCATGGTTGAAGCATCGTAGATGGTCTTAAATGAATAACCATCGCGGTTAACTACGTAAAAGACGCCTGCATCCCCAATCGTAATATAGTCTGTCTTGATTTCTTCCAAGAAGTCTAAGAAAGGCTTGATACGGTCCATCATATCTTGGTGCATGAGAGCATTGACCGCAACGAGCAATTCCTTACCAGCATCATGAACCAACTTAGCGATTTCACGTAATTGGTCATAACTAAAGGTCGTTGGCAGACGAAGGCCAAAATCTTTCTCACCGACATAGATACGGTCTACGCCAGCTTCGAGTAGTTGTTCAACTTGTTCAATACTTTCAGCAGTTGCTGTAATGACAATCTTTTCCATAAGAAAAATTATACCACATTTCTCCAAAATCAGCCATGCTTTGAAAATGAAAAGGGACTTTATTCTTTTTGTAACCTTTCTGTAATAATTCTCTGCCGAAAAAATGATAAAATAGGTATGTACTGTTAAGGAGAGAATCATGCCCGTAAGAAAATTACAATCCTATGAGGTAGACTATCAAGAAGAATTAAACCAGCAGCTTCCTCATTACCAAGCTTATACACCTGAAGCGCAATCTGATGCCAATCTCAAGGAAATCCTATTTTTTATTAATATCGCTGTTTTTTGTATCTGTATTGCTATCTTTAGTTTTATCTTTTTAGCATTAAAATTATCAACTGCTCTTGCCTTTGCCGCAGCAATCGGATTCAGCTTACTTGTTTTAAAAGTTCAACGGTCTATTATCAAACGAAAACGTAGAAGATAAATCCAAAATATCGCCCCAATTGGAGCGATATTTTTATTTTTTCTTTTTAGATGGTGTCTGAATGGCAATCTTCACTTCAAAGATTGTTCCCTTGGGTTTATTATCTTTGACAGTAACAGTTCCTTTTAGAGCATCTACAATTTGCTTGGCTAGGGATAATCCTAAACCAAAACCACCTTTTTGCCGGGTTCTAGCCTTGTCTACTCGATAAAAACGGTCAAAAATTTTCTTTTTATCTTCTGTCGAAATACCGATTCCATTATCAGAAACAAGTAAATAAAGATTGCGATCGGTCGCCGAGATAAGAAAATCAATTTCACCATCCTCCTCAGTATACTTGACGGCATTATCGAAAAGAATGGTCATCAGTTGTTTCAGAAGAAGCTGATCTGTGACAATTGTTCGATGGATACGATTTTCAAAACGGAAGACACGATTATTTTCCGAAGCAATCATCTCATAGTTTGTGAAAGTTGTATTAAAAAAGCTAGTTGGAACTTCTGCAAGCTCTGGCTTAATCCCATCATCTCTCCGAGCTAAGTTCAGCAAGCTTGTCGTTAAAAAACGCATATTTCGGACTTCTTCCAAACTCGATGCAATGCTTTCACTCACATCCATAATGGTAGCTTCTGGCTTACGAAAAAGGGTCTCTAAGCGATTTTGCAAAACTGCGAGTGGAGTTCGTAACTCATGACTGGCATTTTCCACAAAAGACTGTTGCTTCTGCATACTCTCAAGCAGGGGCCTAACACTGACCCTAGCTAGATAGAGACTGGCAAGTAAAGACAAAATCCAGAAACTAGCCATCACGACCACAATCAATTGCTCATGCTTTTGACTAGCCTGCTCCAACTGACTGGTATTAATCAAGACAGCAGCATACTTGATATTGGTTGAAACCGAACTAATATTGGTCTCCATCAAAATCACACGATAGATTTCTTCCTGCCCATAGCTATTAAAAACCTGAATCTGGTAGATATGTCCTAGTTCTTTCTTTTCTAACTTAATCTTATCCAAGCCCAAAAATCGATTTCCAGAAAGAAGTTGAGTAAAGTCTTTATCAAAGAGAATGACTTCCGTATTGGAACTGACATTAGGTTTTATTTCTACTTTACTAGCGTCCGCCCTAGCATTTTCTAAATCTTTAATCTCTTCTGTTGCCCTATTTATAGCCAGCTGAATAACTGCTTGAGGATTTTCACTCAGTCCATGAAGCTTATCGTCCACCGAAGTATAAAGACTCGAATGCATGACTTGTAAAATAATCAGAGTCATTGTAGAAAAAATCAGGGTGAAGACACCGAAGTTGCGGATAAAATAACTAAAGTCATCCGCATACCATGTTTTTTTAAGTTTACTGAACATCTTTTAAAAGATACCCAACACTACGCAAGGTTTGCAAATTCTCTGCAAAAGTGGTTCCCTTTAATTTCTTACGGACTTTTGAAACATAGACTTCGACAACCGAAATCGTTGTATCACTATCAAATCCCCATAAACGGTCAAAAATCTGCGTCTTAGGCAAAATCACATTTTGATTTTGAAGGAAATAAACTAGTAAATCGAACTCTTTCCCCAGCAATTCGACAGGAGTATCTTCAACTTTAACGGTATTGGTTGATAAATTAACCACGATATTCCCATAAGTCAAGGTGTTTTCATTAAACTTCCCTGAACGTTTGAGAAGGGCCTGAATCCGCATTTTAAGTTCTTCTAGGTAGAAAGGTTTGGTCAGATAATCATCCGCTCCCAGTTCAAATCCATGTCCCTTGTCATCCAAACTTTCCTTGGCAGTCATAATCAGAACTGGTGTCGTAATTCCCTTTTCACGCAATTCTTTTAAGACTTGGAAACCATTTTTTTCTGGCAACATCAAATCCAGCAAAATCAAGTCATAGACACCACTCTCAGCTTCGTAGAGACCTTCTTCTCCATCAAATACCTGCATAACATCCGCAAAATCGTCTAAAAAGTCAAATACTGAATTTGACAGACCTAGGTCATCCTCAACCAATAAGATTTTTATCATGAGAAACTCCTCCTTATTAAAACTATTATACCAAATTTGCCTTAAAAAAAACTCAACTCTCTGCATTTTACATGAGATAGCTGAGTTTTCTTTTTATTTTAGGCTTATTTATGCATTTCCGTATTGAAGAACAACTGCTTCGACTGCAGCTTTTTCACGGCTAATCAAGTCAACACGTGCTGCAATTTCCTTGATTCCCATACCGATGTTACGGCTAAGAGCAAGGTCAGAAAGTTGCGGCTCAAAGAACTCCTTGTATTCCGCCAAGCGTTGCTGAGTCTTAAATACATGAGCAGGAAGGATAACAAAGCTATCAAAGCTCATATCTCCTCCAAGGGCTGCCTTAATCCAAGCCCAGTTTTCACGCGCCCAAGACCAAGATGTTTTCTGAGTTGCTTGATGAGCTAGGAATTGGTAATACCAAGCAGACAAGTCCTGTGGTTTGACCACAAATTTGTCCTTCCAAGAAGTAATCAAGTTTTGGATATTATCCGTATCTGTACTGTATGCAAGAGCTGCTGCCAACTGGCGTTTAAAGACAGCATCTGTTGCGTGAGTATAAGTATCAAGATAAAGTGCTAACAAGTCTTTAGTCTCATGATGTTTCATCTCATTAATCAGAACTTGTGAACGAATAGCTGCTGGGAGTTCTGCAAGATTCTCCTTGTGTGTTGCGAAGATTTGGCTAGCGACTTGACGAGCTTCTGCATCATTTGAGCGAATCATCATCGAAACAGCCAGCTGACGAACCAATTCATCCTCATCTGATTCTCCGTCTTTAGCTTCAAAACCAAGACGGTCATAGTTATGACGAGCCAATTTAGCAACCAGTCCTTTGAAGGCTGTTTCAGCATCCGTTCCTTCATCAATAAAGCGCTCAAGGGCTGAAATCACTTGAGAAACAGCTGAAACCACCAGATAAGACTCTTCCTTAGCAAGTTTATCAAGAACTGGAAGCAAGTCTGCATAAGAAATGTGCCCTGCCTCAGCCAACAAACGACGTTCTTGAACAATTTGCAGTTTGCTTGTGTTATCAAGTGTCTCTAGCTCAGCAAGAACAGCTTCTAACAAGTCTCCTTGATAGTCGGTAATATAGTGGGCAGTATTTTCAGTGTTGAGACGAAGAGCTCCTTCATTTTCAGCAAGAAGAGCTGCGTAGCCAGGGATTTCGATACTTTCAGTTTCGAGTGTATCAGGCAAGCCTTTCCAGTTGCTATTGAGGGGCACCACCCAGAGACGGTTCTTGTCTTCGTTCTCACCGATGAAGAATTGTTTTTGTGAAATCTTCAAGACATCATTTTCAACTTTGACAGTAAGAACTGGGTAACCAGGCTGTTCCAACCAAGAATCCATGAAGGCTGCGACATCACGTCCTGACGCTTGACCAAGGGCATCCCAAAGGTCACTACCAATGGTGTTGCTGTATTGGTGTTTTTCAAAGTAGGCATGCAAACCTTTAGCAAAATCAGCATCTCCTAGCCAACGGCGAAGCATGTGCATGAGACGGCTTCCTTTGGCATAGACGATAGCGCCGTCAAAGAGTGTATTGATTTCATCTGGATGTTTAACTTCGACGTGGACAGACTGAACGCCATCAGTAGCGTCACGTTCAAGAGCAAGAGGTACTCCACCTGTTTGGAAATCTTCAAAGATATTCCAGCTTGGTTCGATGGTATCCACACAGACGTATTCCATCATATTAGCGAAACTTTCATTGAGCCAAAGGTCATCCCACCATTTCATAGTCACGAGGTTCCCAAACCATTGGTGAGCCAATTCATGGGCCACAACAAGGGCAACTTGTTGACGGCTAGCAAATGTAGAGTTCTCATCGACAACCAAGTAAACTTCACGGTAGGTCACAAGACCCCAGTTTTCCATAGCACCAGCTGAGAAGTCAGGAAGGGCGATGTGGAGAGATTGAGGAATTGGATACTTAACTCCATAGTAATCTTCGTAAAACTCGATAGAGCGAACAGCGATATCCAGTGAGAAATCAAGATTTGAAAGTGGATGTGCTTTGGTTGAGTAGACACCTACCAGGGTACCATTTTTAGTTTTAGCGGTCACCCCTTGCAAATCACCAGCAACAAAGGCCAACAAGTAAGAAGACATGCGAGGTGTTGTCTCAAACTTCCAGATACCTGTTTCCTTACGGTTTTCAACATCGATTTCTGGCATGTTTGACAAGGCCAATTCACCTTCTGCTTGGTCAAAGCGAAGAGAGAGGTCAAAAGTTGCTTTGGCTTCAGGCTCATCCACACATGGGAAAGCTTCGCGCGCAAAATGGCTCTCGAACTGAGTAGACAAGACCTCCTTCTTGACTCCATCAACTGTATAATAAGAAGGGTAAATCCCTGTCATGTTGTCTGTAATTTTACCAGAAAAGGCAAGAACCAATTCAACTTGACCAGCCTCAGCCAATTCGATATGAAGGGCTTCATTGTCATGGTCAACTGTAAATGGACGAGCTTGACCTGCAACTTCTACAGAGGTGATTTCCAAGTCTTTTTGGTGGAGGGAGATGCGGTCACTCTGTGCTTGACCAGTGATGGTCACTTTCCCAGAAAAAGTCTTGGTCTCACGACTCAAATCTAAAAATAAATCATAATGTTCAGGAACAAATTGCTTAATAAAATGTTCAACTGCTTGCATAGTTTTCTCCTATTCTAAGTTTAAGAGCTGCTGCTCTTCTTCAAACAAACTTATTATATCATATTTTGCTTGAAAAAAAAGGATTGGACAGCGATTTCCAAAACTTTCTTCCTTCTAATAGTCTACAGTGGATAGACCTTGCGAAATTCTTCTAAAACAACCTTGCTTTCAGATGTAAAAGTCAGCCCTACTTCACCCAAACAGTCTGTGAAAAAGTCCTCATGAACCTGGCGCCAATAGGCAAGTGATTTGTCTCCCTCACCTTCCTTAAAGGCATGTTGCGCAGAAACTTGATTGAAGAGTTCAACAGAAACCTTTGTAATTTCGACAATGCAGACAGACTGATTTTGACTATCTAAAATGATATCGAAGGTCCCTACTTGGGGAAGTGGTTCGTCTTCTAGTACATAGAGGTCATAGGCTGATGCTGTTGCTGTCTTTTCTCCTTTAAACACCAAATCCGCTAAAAGATCTGGTTCAACTCCAAAAGCCCAAGCATCGATTTCATCTCCGATCAAAGGATTGATTTGCTTGTATTTATTCCACATTTCTTGCGGTATCATGGGTACTCCTTTGTAATTTTTTACTTTCTTCTTTTATGTGTTTAAGATGATCTGGATGGTCAATCTCTAAATCAAAAATCTCTGGAATAGAACTGTAGTGGATAATGCACTTGATACCCAACTGATTCATTTTTTGTATGAAAGAAGTATTCAGATAGCCTGCTACAGCAAAATCAATCTTGTTCTTTCTTGCTTTATCCTGCATATCTCTTAGCATATCTAACATTATTGGACTTTCCATATCATGCCATTGACTGTTTCTCATAGTCGCAAAAACAAAGGAAGTCAAATCATTCATTCCAACTACAATCTTTGAAATGCCCGTTTCCAGTATACTAGATAAGTCAAAATACGCTGACGGTAATTCAATCATCGTTCCGACTTTCCCAGTAAAACCCTGCTGACGCAATACTGTAATAGCTTGTTTTAATTGGTCGTCATCATTGACAAAAGGAAAGATAACAGATAGATTGGGGTTGGTTTGATAAACTTCTGTAACGACATGTGCTTCAGCCTGAAATTCATCCAAACACGCCAGTAAACGCCTGGTTCCTCTATAGCCAAACAAGGGATGCCCTTCGTCAAAAAACTCTCTAGTCCCCACTAAACAATTGGCTTCTGTATTCGTTAATTCAGAAAAACGATACCAAACTTCTTCATCTGAGTACAGGGAGCAGATAGTCTCTAGATAATCTTTTACAAATTGCTGACAACTTGCTAATATGATGTTTTGATTAAGCTCTCTCAACAAATATTCCCCACGAATCATGCCGACGTGGTGAAATAGTTGAGGATAAATTTTTTCAAGAATTTTTTCGCCACTAAGGGCAAGTTGATTTCTCATCATTCACCTTCCAATTCATGTAAGAAGTCTTGTCCAGTTCTGGAAATCCTAATAATTCAGACTTAACCTTCAAGACTAATGGCGATGCATTTTCTTCTGTAATCTCTTGAATATCCATCCAAATATATCCAAGTGAATCATTCGCACCATCAGACACAGCTTCCGAAGTCGTAACTTGAGGTGCACTCTCATTCATTTCAACATCATACAAGGCCATGACATGGTGAACCATAAAATTTGTTAACTCTTCTCTGACGAAAACATCGTAGATTCGAGGATTAGAGTAGCTTCTAACAGTAAATCCCGTCTCTTCCATAACTTCTCTAGTCAGCGTTTCCGTCAGTCCTTCACCAAGTTGCTGACTGCCTCCAGGTAGATCATACCGATGTTGATAAGGGCCTCTCGTTTTTTCAATGCAGAGTAACTTCCCATTTTCTAAGCAAACAGCGTAGACTCCAAAGTGTTTTTTGATTTCCATCCAACTCCTCCTACTTCAAAGACCAGCCACCATCTATTGTCAAGATTTGTCCTTGCATGGCGCTCGCTTTTCCACTTGCTAAAAAAAGACTAAGCTCTGCTATTTCCTCTGGCTCAATCCAGCGCTTGATTGGGGTTTCACTAGCCACCCAGTCAGCCAAACCACCTGGTTCAAAATCCGTAGCGGTCATAGCCGTCTTGACTGCTCCTGGAGCGATACCAAAGACCTGAATCCCAGCTTCAGCATAGTCTAGAGCCAACTGCTTGGTGAAGCCAGCCAAGGCATGCTTGGATGAAGTATAGGCGTGACCACCTCCACCTGCTAGGCTAGAAGCAATGGAACACATATTGATGATGATTCCCTTTTTATTTTCCAGCATTTGTGTCAAATAATACCGAGTCAACTCTACTGGAATAATGTAGTTGATTTCAAAAATCTCTTGAATGTCCTGCGCCGTTTGTTCCAACAGTGGTTTGTAATGATCCAAAACTCCAGCAGTATTACACAAAACATCCACCTGAGGGCACCAGTCAAAAATAGGTTCCAAGTCCAAGGTCAAATCTCTCTGTAAAAAGTGAAAATCACCCTCTAAGAGTGGCTTTTCACCTTGGTCAACTCCATAAACTTGATAGCCCTTCTCTAAAAAGAGGCGAGCTTGAGCCAATCCGATCCCTGAACTCACTCCTGTAATGAGTACACGTTTAGTCATGCACTTCTACCCAATCCGTTGCCAAAACATCACAAACTGTCGGGCTCCACATGGAAAAACCTTCTCCTTCGCCAGAAACGTTGATTAGGAAATAAGGTGTCATTTCAAGTGCAAGCCCATTTTGCTCGATGGTATCAAAGAGTTGGACATAGTTTTCCGCACCTCCCCAACCAGTTCGTACATATTTTCTCTTAGCCTTTAACCCAGGCAGGATCTCTTCAAATGTCATGTTTTTCTCCTTTAATTCTACATTCTTCATTTAATTATAGCAAAAAACCGCTTTATACGGCTTTTTGAATGTGAGTTATTCAAACCTGCTACTACTTACGGCAAATTATTCCCTGCAGCAAGATAAATTTCATACCATTCTTTTCTTGTTAAGCTAAAGTTTGCCGCTCGGCTAACTTCTCTCAAGTGCTTAGGATTTGTTGTACCTACGACTGCCTGCATTTTTGCTGGATAACGCAATATCCAAGAAATGGCAATAGTTGAAGAGGTTACTCCATATTTAATAGCTAAACGATCAAGTACTTGATTTAAAGCTTGAAATTTCTCATTTCCAACAAAATTCCCTTTAAAATACCCGAATTGTAAGACAGACCATGCTTGAATGACCACATCGTGTAATTGGCAATATTCAAAAATGCTGCCATCTCGCATAGCTGCTTGACTATCTTCCATATTAACATGAAAAGCTGATTCAAATCCTGGAGTAAAAGCCGCACTCAATTGTAGCTGATTAACAGCTAACGGCTGCTTGACATCTTTTTTAAGCAACTCCATCATCATAGGATTTTGATTAGAAACTCCAAAATCTCGAACTTTACCTTGTTTATAAAGGAGATTAAAGGCTTCTGCTACTTGGTCAGATTCCATCAAAGCATCTGGTCGATGAAGGAGCAAGCTATCTAGATGATCAATCTTCAATCTTTGCAAAATACCGTCTACTGATTTTATAATATAGTCCTTAGAAAAATCAAAATAGGTAAATTCTTCAATGCGAATGCCACATTTGGACTGAATCCACATCTTTTCTCTTAAATCTGGACGATTTTTTAGGACAAGACCTAACAGTTCTTCACAACGACCACGACCATAAATATCAGCCAAGTCGAAGGCATTGATTCCAACAGAAAGTGCTGTTTCTACAAGCTCTTCAACTTCTTTTACAGATTTATCTTTTATTCTCATCATTCCGAGAACAATTTCTGATAATTCTTTGTCATCTTGACCAAGAGTTATGTATCTCATCAAATTTTTCTCCTTTAATTTCTAACATTCTTCCCTTCATTATAACAAAAAACCGCTTTGCAACGACTTTTTGACTATACTTCACTCCATTTTATCTTCTTAAACCCACGGAACAAGACAAAGATTCCAATAAAGAGGACAGCTAAAGGAATAACTTTTGTAAGGAAAACATTTGAAATTCCCATCCACTCATAATAACGGAGCAGAGAACCCACCACAAGATGGGCAATAATCATACTGATAAATGGACGAAAGACCGCTTCTTTCCAATTCCAAATACCGATAACTAGCGAAATCGTAAAGATAGACAAACTATCCCAGGGAGCCGGAATATAAAAGGCTCCTTCTTGTATGAAGCTTGCCATTCCTACATATCCTAAAACAACTAGAAGAACTATAGTCCCAACAACAATGTAAGTGCCAATTTTCATTTTAGGAGAATCTTGGACTAAACTTCTTCGTAAAATTGTGGCCACAAGTCCAAATCCAATCAGAAAAATAAGAAGTTGCCCTAAAAATGTGAGCAAATTGACTGTCAAGAGAGGACCTTTAGAAAAATCACTTAGTAGTTGATAATAACGTAATACCGCCAGGACAAGAATTGGCGTCAAAAGGGACTCTTTGATAGAACTGCGAGGTGCTCCCTTGAGAATCTCTTTCATTATTTTTTTAGGATTCTTACCTAGATAATCCTCTGCACTCATGCCATCTCGTTCTGCTTCTGAGAAATCTAGCATCATCAAATAGATCTGCTCTCTGAGATAGTCTTCATCATAGAGAAATCCAGCAAGATTAAAACTTTCCCACAACTCCTCAAAATACTTTTGATTCTCCTCAGAAAACTCATGTAGCAAAGCGCTTGTTTCTTCGTAATACTTCATTTTCTTCATGGTTTAACCCCCATTCTTAATCCCTTCTACTTTTTGACTCAAATCGTCCCATTGTTGCCAAAAGACTGAGACACGCTCTTCTCCTTCTTTCATTAATGAAAAATACTTCCGATCTGGACCATCTGGCGACGGGCGCATGTCGCCTCTTATCCATTGATTTTTTTCTAACTTTTGCAACAAAGGATAAATAGTTCCTGGAACGATAGTATCAAATCCAGCCTCTCGCAAAGTCTGAACCAACTCATAACCATACCGCTCTTTTTGACCAATCATATCCAAGACACAACCTTCAAGAACACCTTTTAATAGCTGAGTTTCTTTCATCACTTCTCCCTTCTAATCTATTTTGTAATACCTACTAGTAACTTCACCTATAGTATATCACTTCTACACTAGTTTGTAAAGCATAATAGTTAATACTCTTCGAAAATCTCTTCAAACCACGTCAGCGTCGCCCTACCGTATGTATGGTTACTGACTTCGTCAGTTTCATCTACAACCTCAAAACAGTGTTTTGAGCTGACTTCGTCAGTTTCATCTACAACCTCAAAAACATGTTTTGAGCTGACTTCGTCAGTTCTATCTACAACCTCAAAACAGTGTTTTGAGCAACCTGCGGCTAGCTTCCTAGTTTGCTCTTTGATTTTCATTGAGTATAAATAAAAAAACAGAACTAGTCTGAACTAGTCCTGTCTACTTTTACCCAATCACACTTCCATTTGGTACAGCTGGATCAACTGTGAGAAGGGTTAATTTGCCATCATGTTCAGCTGATAGAATCATACCCTGGCTGACATATTTTTTCATCATTTTACGTGGTTTGAGGTTAGCAACGATTTGAACTTTCTTGCCGACCAATTCTTGTTCATTTGGATAGTATTTTGCAATTCCTGAAAGAATCTGACGATCTTCTCCATCACCAGCATCCAAGCGGAATTGAAGCAACTTATCTGAACCTTCTACTTTAGACACTTCTTTGACTTCTGCAACACGGATTTCAACCTTGTCAAAGTCTTCAAACTTGATTTCATCCTTGTTTAGTTTGAGCTCAACTTCGTCCGGATTCCATTCTTTTTCGACTGCTGGTTTATTGCCTTCCATTTGTTCCTTGATATAGGCGATTTCTTCTTCCATATTTAGACGTGGAAAGATAGGTGTTCCTTTGGCAACTACAGTCACATCTGCTGGGAAGTCAGCCAAACTCAAGTTTTCAAGACTAGAAACTTCTTCCAAACCAAGTTGAGTCAAAACTGCACGACTAGTTTCCATCATAAATGGTTCAATCAAGTGAGCAACTACACGAATGCTGGCTGCCAAGTGGCTCATGACACTTGCCAATTGGTCACGAAGAGCTTCATCCTTGGCCAAGACCCATGGTGCGGTCTCATCGATGTATTTATTGGTACGAGAGATCAGAGTCCAGACTGCTTCAAGCGCACGTGGATAGTCAACTGCTTCCATGTGTGTATGGAAGTCTGCGATTGATTTTTCTGCAACCTCAGCAAGAACATGATCAAATTCAGTCACACCTTCTACATAGGCAGGGATTTGTCCATCAAAGTACTTATTAATCATGGAAACCGTACGGTTAAGGAGGTTCCCAAGGTCATTAGCCAATTCATAGTTGATACGACCGACATAGTCTTCAGGAGTAAAGGTTCCGTCTGAACCAACTGGAAGGTTACGCATGAGGTAGTAACGAAGTGGATCTAGTCCATAACGCTCTACCAACATTTCAGGGTAAACGACATTCCCTTTTGACTTAGACATTTTTCCGTCTTTCATGACAAACCAACCATGGGCAATCAAACGATCAGGTAATTTAACATCCAACATCATAAGAAGGATTGGCCAGTAGATAGAGTGGAAGCGAAGGATATCTTTTCCTACCATATGGAAGACTGTTCCATTCCAGAACTTGTCAAAGTTACCATGTTCGTCTTGAGCGTAGCCAAGAGCTGTCGCATAGTTAAGGAGGGCATCAATCCAAACGTAGACAACGTGTTTTGGATTTGATGGGACAGGCACTCCCCATGTAAAGGTTGTACGAGATACCGCCAAATCTTCCAAACCTGGCTCGATGAAGTTGCGTAGCATTTCATTAAGGCGACCATCTGGCGTGATAAATTCAGGATGAGCTTTGAAAAATTCGACCAAACGGTCTTGGTATTTGCTAAGGCGAAGGAAGTATGATTCTTCAGAAACCCATTCAACCTCATGACCTGATGGAGCAATACCACCAGTCACATTTCCAGCTTCATCACGGAAAACTTCTGCCAGCTGGCTTTCTGTAAAGAATTCTTCGTCTGATACTGAATACCAACCAGAGTATTCACCCAAGTAGATATCATCTTGAGCAAGTAAACGTTCAAAGACCTGTGCGACAACTTTTTCATGGTAGTCATCAGTTGTACGGATAAATTTATCGTATGAGATATCTAGTAATTGCCAGAGTTCTTTAACTCCAACCGCCATTCCATCAACATAGGCTTGAGGTGTAATACCAGCTTCTTCCGCTTTCTGCTGGATTTTCTGACCATGTTCATCAAGACCTGTCAGATAAAATACATCGTAGCCCATCAGGCGTTTGTAACGTGCTAGGACATCACATGCGATAGTTGTGTAGGCAGAACCGATATGAAGTTTCCCAGATGGATAGTAAATCGGCGTTGTAATATAAAAATTTTTTTCAGACATAATTTTTCCTTTCCAGGCAAATGAAACCTGTTTTTCTAACACTTCATTATATCACATTTTTAATGAATTTCGATAGGGAAATCCATACAAAAACAAGATAGACGAGTGTCCATCTTGTTGATCTCATTCATAACGAAGGGCTTCAATTGGATCAAGTTTCGATGCCTTGTTGGCTGGCAAGACTCCAAAAATCATACCAACACTAGCCGAAACTGCAAGACTAAATAGGGCAACTGGGATTGATACTCCAACTTCTATACCTTCTATTAAACCTTGCAGTAACAAACCTGCTAAGGCAGTTAAACCACTTGCAATTGTCAAGCCAATTAAGCCACCTAACAAGGTCAAAATCATGGATTCAATCAAAAACTGAATTAAAATATTGGCACGTGTTGCGCCCAAAGCCTTACGAAGACCAATCTCACGAGTGCGCTCTGTCACCGAAACCAGCATGATGTTCATGACACCAGTTCCTCCAACAAAGAGAGAAATCCCTGCGATGGAACTAATAATCGTCGTCATAAAACTAAACGATTGTTGAATTTCTGCAAATACAACGGACTCATCTGCCACCTGGTATTCTCCCTGTTGTAAGCCTGCAAGCTCTGTCATTTTTCGTGCCAGTTCTGGACCCAGAGTTGGGGTTAAACTGGTATCATTTACTCGAAAGACAATACTAGCTATTTCATCTATATTAAAATTCGCAGCAAGGGAGATATTGGTAGTAATAGGCAAGCCACCAAACCCATATATTTTTGACCTTTTAGCCTCCGGACTAGTATAAACCCCAATGACCCGGTAACTAAATCCATTGACTTCTACAACCTTGTTAATAGCCTCTTGAGGAGATTCAAATAAACTAATGGACAATTCCTCATCTAGCAAAATAACACTTGCAAACTCTTTGAAATCTTGCTCTCTCAGACTACGACCTGCAATAATTTCATTCTTAACAGCGTCCATGTAAGTTCTGTTTCCACCTGTCAAATTAGCATTCTCAACCTTTTTATCTTGATAGGTCAAGATGGCATTCGTTGAATTGGTTACATAGTAACTATCCACTCCCTTCAGTTTAGCTGCCTCTTGAACCCAGGATTCTTGCGGTTTTGGCGGTTCAACAGGAACTTCCTCTTCCTTTCCAGAAACCGTAAAAGCTGATTGTTTCTGAGTAAAAGACCCATCTTTACTTTTTTTAGGAGAGAAAAAGACGCTAATATTTTTCTGAGATTTAGTCATATCTTTATTGACTTGACGAGATAGGGAATCACCCAAAGCCATAATCACAACAACTGATGAAACACCGATAATAATCCCAATCATAGTAAGCAAAGAACGCATCTTGTGAGCCATGATAGATGAAAAGGCAAATTTCAGATTCTGCATCTTAGTTTTCCTCCTTTCCTAACTGAGCACTGTCAGACGAAATGACCCCATCCCGAATGACAATCTGACGTTTGGCATAGGCAGCAATCTCAGGCTCATGCGTTACCATGATAATGGTTTTTCCTTCTTTATTCAAATCAACCAATAATTGCATAATTTGGTTACCTGTTTTGGTATCCAAGGCTCCTGTCGGTTCATCCGCTAGGATAATAGAAGGATTGTTTACCAAGGCACGCGCAATGGCTACACGTTGCTTTTGACCACCAGATAATTCTGAAGGTAAATGGTGACTACGTTCTGTCAATTCAACCTTGTCTAAATATTCCTCAGCCAACTTGCGACGTTTTGAAGACGAAACTCCTGCGTAAATCAAGGGCAATTCTACATTTTGCAGAGCATTGAGCTTCGATAGAAGAAAGAACTGCTGAAAGACAAAACCGATTTGTTGGTTACGGACCTTAGCCAGTTGTTTTTCACCAAGCCCAGCCACTTCTTGACCTTCAAGATAATATTCTCCGCTGGTTGGTGTATCCAACATGCCAATCGTATTCATCAGAGTGGACTTACCAGACCCAGATGGTCCCATGATGGCTACAAATTCACCCTCATTCACTTCTAGATTGATATTTTTGAGAACCTGCAATTCTTGGTCACCATTACGGTAGCTTCTGAAGATATTTTTTAGACTAATTAGTTGCTTCATCAGCCTTCACCTCTTTTCCTTCTTCCAAGGAAGATGTTGGATTACTGATGACCTTAGCACCATTCGTTAAACCAGAAGTGATTTCTTGATTTTCTGCGTCAGCATTTCCCAATGAAACCTCAACTTTTTTAGCCTTTTGTTGTTCATCCACAATCCAGACATAATTTTTACTATCATCCATTACTAGACTGCTAACAGGAACAAGAATAGCCTTAGTTTTGCTTTTAACCTCAATGTTGACAGAAAAACCCTGTTTCAAATCACCAACCTCGCCTGTCACATCAATAGTATAAGGGTATTTAGAACCTGTATTATTCCCGGCTGCTGGACTAGCTGCTTCACCATTGTTTTTAGGATAGTCAGAAATATAGCTTAATTTCCCAGTCCATTTTTTATCAGGATACACTTTAGAAGTAAAGCTTACTTCTTGACCTACAGAAAGGTTGGCTAGATTGTACTCAGACAATTCTCCCTTGACTTGTAAATTTTCATTGCTGACAATATGAACCATAACTTGGCTCGCCCCTGTTGGAGATTTAGAAACATTGCTATTGACTTCGACTACAGTTCCCTCTAGGGTACTGAGAACAGTTGTTGCATCCAATTGACTTTGAGCCTTGCTTAATTGCGCCGCAGCATCTGCACGCGCATCACGGGCATCACCCAATTGAGCGTCAATAGAAGCAACAGAATTTCCAGCCACTGGAGTTGGGCTTTGCACCGTTGCATCTTCTCCTCCTACTGGAGCTGGTAACTGTGGAGCCGGAGCTGAAGCGGCTTCATTTCGTGCTTGATTGAGTTCATTGATATGACGATCTGCCTTAGCTACTGCTCGACTAGCTGAATCATAGGCCGCCTGCGCTTCTGAACTACTGTACTTGACTAAAGCCTGCCCTTCGCTGACCTTATCGCCCACAGAAACAAGGATTTCATCTAAATCACCCTTACTAGCATCAAAATAAACATATTGTTCATTTTTTGCTGTTACTGTCCCTGACAATAAAACAGAGGATGCCACGCTTCCTTCCTTGGCAACAACAAGATGAGTAGGCTCATCTTTTACAGCAGTCTGAGAAGGTTGTCTAAAGAGTAAAATCCCCCCGGCACCCAATACAACTACACTCGCAGCACCGATTGCTGCATACAGTTGCCACTTTTTAGCTTTACCATTCTTTTTCTTCATAATGAAACTCCTTTTCTTTTTTACAATACTTTGCTATTATACCAAATTTCCCTCCAGCAAACAATACAGTTCAGGATTAAACAATCGTTCGGAATTTTGCTTTTCTATTGTACTAGATATATAATACACTATCTTGACTTATTTGGCAAGCTTTTTTGCAATTTTTTGTGCGTAGCAGATTTTTGCAATCAAATCAAAAAAAGAATAAAATATAACTATCAAAAAGACGCTCTACTATTTAAAAGATTACAAAGGAGTTTTCAATGAGAGAATATGATATCATTGCTATCGGTGGAGGTAGCGGAGGAATCGCTACCATGAACCGTGCTGGTGAACATGGAGCCAAAGCAGCCGTTATTGAGGAAAAGAAATTAGGTGGAACTTGTGTCAACGTCGGTTGTGTTCCTAAAAAAATCATGTGGTACGGGGCACAAATCGCTGAGACTTTCCATCAATTTGGAGAAGACTACGGCTTTAAGACTACTGATCTTAACTTTGACTTTGCAACCCTACGTCGCAATCGTGAATCCTACATTGATCGCGCTCGTTCTTCTTATGATGGCAGTTTTAAACGCAACGGTGTAGACTTGATTGAAGGTCATGCTGAATTTGTAGATTCTCATACTGTCAGTGTAAATGGTGAACTCATTCGTGCCAAACATATCGTGATTGCTACTGGTGCCCATCCAAGTATTCCTAATATTCCTGGTGCTGAGCTAGGTGGCTCTTCTGATGATGTATTTGCCTGGGAAGAATTGCCAGAGTCAGTTGCTATTCTAGGCGCTGGTTATATCGCCGTTGAATTAGCTGGCGTACTCCACACTTTTGGTGTCAAGACAGATCTCTTTGTTCGCCGCGATCGTCCTTTACGTGGTTTTGATTCCTACATCGTTGAAGGTTTGGTCAAGGAAATGGAAAGAATAAACTTGCCACTTCATACTCACAAAGTCCCTGCCAAGTTAGAAAAAACTGCTAAAGGCATTACCATTCATTTCGAGGATGGTACCAGTCACACAGCTAGCCAAGTTATCTGGGCTACAGGTCGCCGTCCAAACGTTAAGAGCTTGCAACTTGAAAAAGCTGGAGTGACTCTGAACGAACGTGGCTTTATACAAGTGGATGAATACCAAAATACCGTCGTTGAGGGAATCTATGCTCTAGGTGATGTAACAGGCGAGAAAGAACTGACTCCAGTTGCAATCAAGGCTGGGCGTACCCTATCAGAACGTCTCTTTAACGGAAAAACTACTGCAAAAATGGATTACTCAACTATTCCAACTGTTGTCTTTTCACACCCTGCTATCGGAACTGTTGGTTTGACAGAAGAGCAAGCTATTAAAGAATACGGTCAAGACCAAATCAAGGTTTATAAATCAAGCTTTGCATCTATGTACTCTGCTTGCACTCGCAACCGTCAAGAATCCCGTTTCAAACTCATAACAGCTGGTTCAGAAGAAAAAGTTGTCGGACTTCATGGAATTGGCTACGGCGTTGATGAAATGATTCAGGGATTTGCCGTTGCTATCAAAATGGGAGCAACCAAGGCTGACTTTGATGCAACTGTGGCAATTCACCCAACTGCATCTGAAGAATTTGTAACCATGCGTTAATCGAAACAAAAGAAGCTGATATAAATATGTCTGCTTCTTTTTTAATGATTTTCGAATCAACAAAAAATTATCCAACTTGACTAGTCACGAAAATCGGCTGTTACAGTTTTTGTTACCTTGTTTTTAAAAAATGGTTGACATCGACTCCTATATGAGTATAATAGTTAGTATACATTAGAAAAGAGGTTAACTATTTTGAAAAAAGCTCACGTTTATGCTATCCCTGCTATTGGGGCTGCTCTCATTGCTGTTTTGGCACAAATCAGTCTTCCAATTGGACCTGTTCCCTTCACTCTGCAAAACTTTGCAATCGGCTTGATTGCTACTGTCTTTAGACCGAGAGAGGCTGTACTTTCTGCTGGACTCTATCTTCTTCTAGGTGCTATCGGTCTTCCTGTCTTTGCAGGAGGTGGAGCTGGTTTTCAGGCTTTAGTTGGCCCTACTGCAGGCTATCTTTGGTTTTATCTCGTTTACTCTGGACTTACTTCCTCTCTAACCAACAGCAAGAGTGGTGTTGTTAAGATTTTTCTTGCAAACCTCTTGGGTGATGCCCTTGTCTTTGTCGGCGGGATTCTCAGCTTGCATTTCCTAGCTGGAATGGCATTTGAAAAAGCTCTTGTTGTGGGGGTTCTTCCCTTTATCATTCCAGACCTTGGCAAACTTCTGGCTATTAGTTTTATTAGCCGTCCCCTACTTCAACGCCTTAAAAATCAGGCTTACTTTACTAACTAAAAAAGGATACCGAGTTATCATGACTCAATATCCTTTTTTTTATTTTGAAAACTTATACTCAATGAAAATCAAAGAGCAAACTAGGAAGCTAGCCGCAGGCTGCTCAAAACACTGTTTTGAGGTTGTGGATGAAACTGACGAAGTCAGTAACCATACATACGGCAAGGCAAAGCTGATGCGGTTTGAAGAGATTTTCGAAGAGTATTAGTTGCCTTTAAAGGCATCCACCATCGTTTGAAATTCTTCATTTGAGAGAGTAATCCCTTTACCCATTTTAGTATGGTCTGGACTCCAAGCACGAATATCAAACTTTGCAGGGGCACCATTAAAGCTCACACGGTTAATTTCCTTGGTCCAACCTTTTTCGTTTTCAGAAAGAGTCAACAAGTGCTCTTCGATTTCAAATGTAAATTCTGCCATTTTCTTCTCCTTTTTTAGTTTCATTAGTTTATTCGTAAAATCTTGTAGATTTTAGGAAAATTTTATATAATATTGATATAAAAGAAGGGAGGCCAATATGAGACATAAATTCCAGCAAGTTCTAAATAAAATACATGATTTTTTAAATGGATATGACCAACCTGACCAGACTGAAACCAACTCCCTTACAGCCACTATTGAAGAGGCTATCCAGAAACAAACCGCTGTTCACCTTATCTTATCTGAGACAAGCTTTACAGGTGACATCATCAAATATGATCAGCAAGGCCAGCAAATTATCGTGAAAAATTTTTCCAAAAATGTGAGCCGGATTATCCGTATAAGCGATATTCAACGCCTGCGATTTGTCCCCTCAACTGTCCAAACAGCCCAAAAAAATAGATTTAAGAAAGAGTGAGATGTAGTTGCTTCATCCCACTCTTTTTCTTAGCGAATTTGTTCAAAATGTAAATGAACTGCGATATGATCTCCATAACCACTTCTTTCCAAGTCACGTTGTAAACGATAGGAAATATAGTGTTCTGCAATGGTAATGTAACCTGCGCCCAATAAACGATGTTCAACCATAGATTGAATCATACTGATAGTCGCACGTTCCACCTTGGCTTCTTGTAAATCCAAAACTACCTTCTTAGTGACTTGAGCAAGATTTTGACGCAAATCATCTGTCAAAACATAAACAGTTTGGGCTGCCTTCAAGATGGCTTGGTAAATCTTATCTGGATTAAATTCAGCAATTTCGCCATTACGTTTGATTACTTGCATAGGTTTCTCCTTTATTCTTTGTTTTCTTTGATTTCTGCCAGCATTTTTTCTTCTTCTACTGTCAGTTGATAATGTTCAAGTAAATCCGGTCTGCGCTCGTAGGTTTTCTTTAAACTCTCGTACAATCGCCACTGACGAATCTTTTCATGATGGCCACTCATCAATACATCTGGCACGACCATGCCTCGATAATCATAGGGACGTGTGTACTGAGGATATTCTAAAAGACCTGAAGAAAAACTATCATCTTGGTGGCTAGACTCCTTGCCAATCACTTCTGGAATCAGGCGAACTGTAGCATCAATCATGGTCATAGCTGCCAATTCTCCACCAGTGAGGACATAGTCGCCTAGGGAAATCTCATCTGTTACCAAGGTCTTAATGCGCTCATCATAACCCTCATAGTGCCCACAGATAAAGATTAGCTCTTCCTCTTGAGCCAAATCTTCAGCATAAGCCTGATCAAACTGCTTTCCAGCAGGATCGAGGAGAATAACGCGCGGATTTTTCTTTTCAATAGCATCAAAGGAATCGAAAATAGGTTGTGCTCTGAGCAACATGCCCTGACCGCCTCCGTAGGGCTCATCATCTACATGACGGGCCTTTTCAGCATTTTCTCGAAAATTATGATACTGGATATCCAAGAGCCCTTTTTCTCGAGCCTTTCCAACGATTGAGTGCTCCAGTGGAGAAAACATCTCTGGAAAGAGGGTTAAAATATCAATCTTCATCGTCTAACCCTTCTAAGATTTCCACATCGACCCGTTTATTTGGAATATCAACATTGAGAACCACTGGTGGGATATAAGGTAAAAGCAAATCACGTTTGCCTTTTCGTTTGACCACCCAGACATCATTAGCACCTGGTTGCAGGATTTCCTTGATGGTTCCAACCAAGCTATCACCCTCATAGACTTCCAAACCGATAATCTCGTGATAGTAAAATTCACCATCGTCTAGGTCATTCAAATCTTCCTCAGCGACCTTGAGACTGTATCCCTTGTACTTTTCGATAGTATTGATATGGTACATATCTTTGAATTTAATAATGTCAAAGTTCTTCTGTTTACGGTGGCTAGCGATGGTCACTGTTTGGACAAACTGATCTTTTTCATCAAACAAAGCCAGCTCAGCTCCTTTTTTAAACCGTTCTTCTGCAAAATCCGTCACAGACAAGACTCGCATCTCACCCTGTAATCCCTGCGTATTAACGATTTTCCCAACATTAAAGTAGTTCATCTTGTCTCCTGTAATCTCCTTTTTTCCATCTTATTCTGACAATTCTCGAATAATAGCCGCAATTTTTTCCGATTCTGACCATTGTAAATAATGGTGATTCCCTCCTAAAATGAGTTTAGTATTGGAAGTCCAATATTCTGATTCTCTGTACTCTTTTTCTCTATAAGTCTGACAAAAAATAAATACAGGGACATGAGATTCTATCGACAAATTCTCAAAATCTTCCTCAGTAATCTCTCCAGATATCTGAAATTCTGGATCTTGATTTTCCAACTCTAAGCCTTTTTCTTGCATTAATTCCCAGATTTTTTTATTCGTTTCAGGACTAAATGTTGCTTGAGTTAAGTTCTTAAAATAAAGTTCAGGACCACACTCGTCAATCAGCCTCATCTGCTCTTCCATTTCTGGATAAGGATTTTCTGAAAAATCAGCAAACATGACTTTTTTAGTTGTCGGTTCAATTGCTACTAAAGTCTGACACTTAATTGGTTTCTCGAGTAATTTGCAAGCTAAAATTCCACTCCAACTATGTACACAAAGTATATATTCAGAAATCCCTAATTCTTCAAGTGCTTCATAAACCACATCTGCAAGATTATCTAGATTTTTTCCAGCTTGGTCATAAATCGGACTCCTACCTGTGTTCGGAAAATCAATTGTCAAATAACCAATTGTAGGAGGAGGTTTTTCAAGTATAAGTGAAAAATTTTCATAACTTGGTAGCAAACCTGCTCCGTTTAGACAAACTAGCACTTTCTTTTGCTTTTGATAAGCAACAGAGAGACTACCAATTTCTGTAGATACTTCAAACCTCTTCATAAAGAAATCCACTGATTCTATATAATGAATTATTAAAAATCCTTATCCTTTATTTTATCACGTTCCAAGGATTTTCTCAAGTTGGAGGAAGGGGACAACATCTCTACTTTCCCTTCAAGAATCCTTCCAAATCATATTTATGTTGGTAATTAACGGCTGCGGTTTTGTCTTTCTCAAAGATGGTTCTAGTTAGGTCAATATGCTTGATAGCAGCAATAGCGACGGTGTAGTGAATGATATCAGCCAGTTCTCTGGCAAGTTCCTCGTTCGAATCCTATCCCTTCTTTTCGACCAGAGCGCCTATTCAAAACCTCGGCTACTTCTCCGACTTCCTCCACTAACTTCATAAAGAGACCTTCATCAGTCCGAGACTGCTGTTAATGTTCGAGTAAGTAGTCTTGGAATTGCCTAAACGTTCAATCTTTTATAGTATATTGAAACTAGAATAGTACACCTTTACTTCTAAAACATTGTTAGAAATCGATTTGACTGTCCTGATCGATTTGTCCTGTTATTATTTCATTTTACTATATCTTCTATTCCACACAAAAAAGCGAGACATCCGTCCCGCCCTTCTTATTTTTCGTCAATAACGATTCTTACTTTTTTGTATTCAGTTGGGACAGAGTAGACAATCGTTCTTATCGCAGAAATAGTGCGACCCTTACGACCGATTACACGACCCACATCGCTTTGATCAAGATTCAAATGATATTCCAAAAATTCTGGTGTATCCTCAATCTTGATAGTTAAGGCATCTGGTTGTGAAATTAAGGGTTTCACAATCGCAATAATGAGATTTTCAATCGTATCCATCTGTCAACCTACTTTAAACTTATTTTGAGAATTTAGAATCGTGGAATTTTTTCAATACGCCTTCTTTTGAAAGGATGTTACGTACTGTGTCTGAAGGTTGAGCTCCATTAGCCAACCATGCAAGAACGCGGTCTTCTTTCAAAGTTACTTGGTTTTCAGCAACAAGTGGGTTGTAAGTTCCAACTGTTTCGATGAAACGTCCGTCACGTGGTGAACGTGAATCTGCTACGTTGATACGGTAGAAAGGTTTTTTCTTAGAACCCATACGAGTCAAACGGATTTTAACTGCCATTTTTAAAGTCTCATTTCTTTAATTTTTTATTTCGGTGAAATAGCTGAGCTATTTAGCACATGTTCTATTATAGCAGATTTCTGGCAGGTGTCAAGAAAAAAACTTGACAGACTATAAATTTCTTAAAGCATTTAGAAATTTGTTAGAATAGGAAATAAATGTTTGAAAGATGCTATCCGTGAATACTATTTTAGAAAAATTTTATAAAGAACACCAAGTCAAACCCTTCATATCGCCTGAACGAGAGTTGGATACTTGGCTTCTAAGTCCCAAGCCCGTTCCCAAGCGAAATATGGACTTATTAGCAGATGATTCACTAGCAGGAGATATCATTTTACTATGGAGAATCCAGTTTGGTACTTTTACCACTGAAACATGATTTTAAAAACTCCCATTCGAATATGATTCAAAATTCGCTTAGAATCAATGTTTTCCCACTTTTTCAAAAAATAAATTTTCATCTAATTTAAATAACTTTCAATTAAGTGTGAATTTTGCTTAAAATCATTAAAAAACACCCCATGGTGTGAACCATGAAGTGTTGTAAATGCTGTGTTGTAGCTAGTTCTTAGCGTTTAGAGAACTGGCTAGCTTTACGAGCTTTCTTAAGATCTGGTTTCCAAAATACTTTGAGTACACTTATGGTATTGATGCCCCTAAACATCTAAAAACTCTGGTAGAAAAAGGGTATGCTCTTGTCGAAACTTCTTTTGACTCACTTGACCATCTAAATAATACCATGAAAAAGAATATCCTTAAGAAGAAGGGAGTTACTGGACTTTCTAAAATGAAATCTTGCGACCTGGATCAAGCCCTTCATGAGCATTTTTCAGAAGAAGAATTAGCTGGTCACTTTCATGTCCTTCTATGGACTTTTTTACAATGGCATTGCTATCACACCCAATACCTATCTAAGCGCCTGGTTCGTAAACTTTATTGCAGCTCTTCCTCTAAATTTCCTAATTGTTGAACCAATTGCCCGTTTTATACTAAGTTCTTTTCAGAAACCATTTACTGGGGAAGAAGTTGAAGAAGTTGAAGATTTTCAAGATGATGATGAAATCCCAACTATTATCTAAGCCAGTTCTGTAAACTACTAATATTTGAAATCCACTTCCTTTTAGGGTACAATGGTATAAATGAATTTTTGAGAGGATCAGAATGAAAAAACTAGCAACCCTTCTTTTACTGTCTACTGTAGCCCTAGCTGGGTGTAGCAGCGTCCAACGCAGTCTGCGTGGTGATGATTATGTTGATTCCAGTCTTGCTGCTGAAGAAAGTTCCAAAGTAGCTGCCCAATCTGCCAAGGAGTTAAACGATGCTTTAACAAACGAAAACGCCAATTTCCCACAACTATCTAAGGAAGTTGCTGAAGATGAAGCCGAAGTGATTCTCCACACAAGCCAAGGTGATATTCGCATTAAACTCTTCCCTAAACTCGCTCCTCTAGCGGTTGAAAATTTCCTCACTCACGCCAAAGAAGGCTACTATAACGGTATTACCTTCCACCGTGTCATCGATGGCTTTATGGTCCAAACTGGAGATCCAAAAGGGGACGGTACAGGTGGTCAGTCCATCTGGCATGACAAGGATAAGACTAAAGACAAAGGAACTGGTTTCAAGAACGAGATTACTCCTTATTTGTATAACATCCGCGGTGCTCTTGCTATGGCTAATACTGGTCAACCAAACACCAATGGCAGCCAGTTCTTCATCAACCAAAACTCTACAGATACCTCTTCTAAACTCCCTACAAGCAAGTATCCACAGAAAATTATCGAAGCCTACAAAGAAGGTGGAAACCCTAGTCTAGATGGCAAACACCCAGTCTTTGGTCAAGTGATTGGCGGTATGGATGTTGTGGATAAGATTGCTAAAGCCGAAAAAGATGAAAAAGACAAGCCAACTACTGCTATCACAATCGACAGCATCGAAGTGGTGAAAGACTACGATTTTAAATCTTAAAAACCAAAAAAATACAGTATCCACATTCGGTACTGTATTTCTTTTACTCTCATTCTTAAGTTAAATTATTAAAATCCCATATTTGGTCTATCCAACCTTCATAAAAGTCTGGATCGTGGCAGACCATAAGGATAGATCCCCTGTATTCTTTGAGAGCGCGTTTGAGCTCATCCTTTGCATCCACATCCAAATGGTTGGTCGGCTCGTCCAGCACTAAAACGTTGTTTTCACGATTCATCAAGAGACAGAAACGAACCTTGGCTTGCTCTCCCCCTGATAATACTTGAATCTGGCTTTCAATATGTTTGGTTGTCAAACCACAACGGGCAAGGGCTGCACGGACTTCTGCTTGATTAAGGGCAGGAAAGGCATTCCAGACAGCTTCAAGAGGAGTTTGGCGATTACCGCCTTCTACTTCCTGCTCAAAATAACCAAGTTCTAAATAATCTCCACGCTCCACTTCCCCAGCGATTGGCGAGATAATGCCCAAGAGACTCTTCAAGAGAGTTGTTTTTCCAATACCATTAGCACCAATAATCGCAACCTTTTGATTGCGTTCGAAGGTAAGATTTAAAGGCTTAGTAAGAGGACGGTCGTAACCAATTTGCAAGTTCTTGGCTTGGAAGATAAAGCGCCCTGGTGTACGAGCTGGTTTGAAATCAAAGGATGGTTTTGGTTTCTCACTTTGGAGTTCGATAATATCCATCTTATCCAATTTCTTTTGACGAGACATAGCCATATTACGAGTTGCAACACGGGCTTTATTACGAGCCACAAAGTCCTTGAGGTCTGCAATCTCTTTCTGCTGGCGTTCGTAGGCTGCCTCTAGCTGAGATTTCTTCATAGCATAAACTTCTTGGAACTGGTAGTAGTCACCAGAGTAACGCGTCAGCTGTTGATTTTCCACATGATAGACAATATTGATAACGTCATTGAGGAATGGAATATCGTGCGAAATGAGAACAAAGGCATTCTCATAGTTTTGGAGATAGCGCTTGAGCCAATCAATATGCTCAGCATCCAAGTAGTTGGTCGGCTCGTCCAACAGCAAAATATCAGGCTTTTCAAGGAGAAGTTTTGCCAAAAGCACCTTGGTTCTTTGCCCACCTGACAAAGAAGTTACATCCGTATCCATGCCAAAGTCCATAATACCAAGAGCACGCGCTACTTCGTCAATCTTAGCATCCAAGGTATAGAAATCACGACTCTCCAGACGGTCTTGAAGTTCTCCCACTTCTTCCATGAGAGCATCAACATCCGCACCGTCTTCAGCCATTTCCATATAGAGGTCATTGATACGAGCTTCAGCTTTGAAAAGCTCATCAAAAGCCGTACGGAGAACATCACGCACCGACTGTCTTTCAGCAAGGACAGAGTGCTGATCCAAGTAACCAGCCGTCACATATTTGGACCACTCAACCTTTCCTTCATCTGGCAGCATTTTACCAGTCACGATACTCATAAAGGTTGATTTTCCTTCACCATTGGCACCGACCAGGCCGATATGTTCTCCCTTGAGGAGACGGAAGGACACATCTTCAAAAATTGCACGGTCACCAAAACCGTGACTCAGATTTTTAACTTCTAAAATACTCATTTTAATTCCTTATCTTGTTTTTATGTAATCGTTTATAAAGGAGCCAAGACAGATAGCCACCCAAAGTGTTGGTCCACAAATCATCAATCTCAAAGACGCGATTGAAATCAAAGAAAAAGTCCAAGATTAATTGCGTACACTCGATTCCAAGACTCACAAGAAAACTAAAAAGAAGGACCTTTTTTGTTTTCCGCAAATTTGGAAATAGATAAAGGAGTTGGAAAATCAGAGGAAAAAACAAGAAGACATTGAGGATATTTTGTAAAAAAATCCAACATAATTGTCCAATGTCACTCACTTCGCCCAGTTGCCAGAGAGAATTGAAAGGAGTCAAAAGAAAAACCAGGCGTCCAAGATGCTGAATATCTGGAGTTCCCACTCCCACGGTAGATTGTTCTTGAGGAGTAAAGCAAAAATAGACAATGCAAATGCTATAGAAAATGACTCCCCAGACCAAAATATGATTATAAGTCTTCTTCATCATTAAGGATTTACCGCTGCGACTGCCTTCTGGCGGTCACGTTTCATTGTGTTAAAGCGCAATTGTCCACAAGCTGCGTCAATATCTGTACCATGCTCTTGACGAACCACACAGTTGCCCCCTTTTTTCTTAAGCGTATCATAGAAAGCCAACACGCGCTCTTTGGGACTACGGCTATATTGGTCATGCTCACTAACTGGGTTATAAGGAATCAAGTTTACATAAGACAATTTCTTGATGTTCTTGAGCAATTCAGCCAATTCCAAGGTTTGTTCTACACCGTCATTGACTTCATTAAGCATGATATATTCAAAGGTTACACGACGGTTTGTTGTCTCAATGTAGTATTCAATAGCAGCAAAGAGTTTTTCAATCGGAAAGGCACGGTTAATCTTCATGATACTTGAACGAAGTTCATTGTTGGGTGCGTGAAGAGACACGGCAAGATTGACCTGAACCCCTTCATCAGCAAAGTCACGAATTTTATGAGCCAAACCTGAGGTTGAAACCGTGATGTGACGAGCACCGATAGCCATTCCTTTATCATCATTGATAGTACGAAAGAAATTCAAGACATTGTTGTAATTATCAAAGGGCTCACCGATTCCCATGACAACGATATGGTTGACGCGTTCATCCTGACCACGCTCATCAAAGTATTTCTGAACCAGCATGATTTGCGCTACGATTTCACCGTTATTGAGGTCACGCTGCTTCTTAATCAAACCAAAGGCACAGAAGGTACAACCGATATTACAGCCGACCTGAGTGGTCACACAGACAGATAAACCATAGTGTTGACACATGAGTACAGTCTCAATTAACATACCGTCAGGCAATTCAAAGAGATATTTGACTGTACCATCAGCAGACTCTTGCACAATACGTTGTTTCAAGGGATTGACCACAAACTGGTCATTGAGCTTAGCAATCAAATCCTTGGAAAGGTTGGTCATTTCTTCAAATGACTGCACACGTTTACGGTAGAGCCATTCCCAGATTTGATCTGCACGGAATTTCTTTTCTCCCTGCTCCAATACCCATTCCTGCATGGTTTGATGTACCAAACTATGAATTGAGGGTTTCATTTCTTCTCCTTATTCTCTACTCACTTCTGACGAATGACAAAATGACGTTGTTCCTTGTCCTCTTTCTGAGAATGCTGGTCTTTCTGACGACGTCTATTTTTCTTATCTGCATTCGACTTTCGTTTAGTTTGAGTCGGTTTCTTTCCTTTTCTAGAAGGTGTTTCTTCTTCCGTCTTACGCATTTTCTTGTCAAATGATGCTCGCTTAGGGGCTTCATTTTCTAAGACAAAATAGGCACAACCATAACTACAATACTCTAAAAGGTAGGCTTGTAAACGACTGATTTTTTCAAGTTTTTCTTCTGTTCGGTCATCCTTGTAAAAACCTCGTAGGCGAAGCTGTTCGTTGCTCCAGTCCCCCACGATATAATCAAACTTGGTTAAGACTTCTGAAAAACGCTGATTAAAAGTCGTCACATCAAAGGCATCCTTGATATTTTCAACCAAGGAAAAAGCTATCCCTTCCGTTTCGACCTTGTCCCCGTGTAAATGGAACTCCGGACCAGGAAACTTGTTATAGTTGTATAATTCAGGTGCAATTTCTTTTCGCATAGATATCCTTTTTCCACGATTACTTAATACTTTATTCTACCATAATTTCTAGCAGTTAGCACGTTTCTCATAAAAATGAAAAAAGTCTGACGATTTTGTCAGACCAGAATCTTATAACCTAAAAAAGAGAAGAACAATTCTTCCCTCCAACTATCATTATTTAGCAGCTGCGTACAATTCATCTACTTTATTCCAGTTGATTACTGAAAAGAAAGCTTTGATATAGTCAGGACGCACGTTGCGGTATTTCACGTAGTAAGCATGTTCCCAAACGTCCAAGCCCAAGATTGGTTTTTTACCTTCTGAGATTGGTGTGTCTTGGTTTGCTGTTGAAGTCACTTCAAGTTTCCCTTCTTTGTTGACAACCAACCATGCCCAACCTGAACCAAAACGAGTTGTTGCTGCTGCAATGAAGGCTGCTTGGAATTCTTCAAATGAACCAAATGTTGCATCGATTGCTGCTGCCAGTTCTGCTGAAGGAGCTGTTTTCTCGGGAGTCATCAATTCCCAGAAAAGAGCGTGGTTCAAGTGTCCGCCACCATTGTTGATAAGTGCTTGACGGATATCAGCTGGGATAGATTCTACATCAGCAAGCAAGGCTTCAAGGTCTTCACCGATTTCAGGGTGTTTTTCTAAAGCTGCATTGGCATTGTTGACATAAGTTTGATGGTGTTTGTCATGGTGCAAATGCATTGTTTCCGCATCGATGTATGGTTCCAAAGCGTCGTATGCATATGGAAGTTCTGGTAAGATAATAGCCATCTGTAATACCTCTTTTTCTTTCTATATGAAAATGATAACGCAAACATTCACTTTTTTCAAGTTTTTTGCTTATAGATAAGGAAATCACTGACATACTTTCTAATAAAATAAGCAAATCAGCAAGAAACCCACGACAAGATAATCCTGACGCGGGTTGTAGTTTCAACAAATGTCAATTGACCTGACTAGCAATCTGTAAGAGTGCCTTTTCAAAAAGGAAACCTTTTTCATAAAGACCTATCTTAATCTGATAGTCTGTCTCAATCAAATAGGAAATAGCTTGCTTCAGAAAGCTCAAAGAAAGTCCTCTCGAATCTCTTAATGCAAACTTGATTTGATAAGGATTTGGGTTACGTCCCAGATAACTACCTAAACCACTTGCAATCTGCGATTCTGTTTGGCCAGACTCCGCCAAAATCTTCACCTGAGTAAAAGTCCGAAATTGTCCCAACATGACTGCAATCAGTTTGATTTCATCTTCCCCTTGCAAGGTCAAGTCTCTCACCAAATCGCGCGCCTGATCCATCTTTTTAGTCAGAATAAACTGAGTTAAATCAAAAATATTGTCCTGCAAGGTCTTGGGAATTGCGTTAACAATATCCTCTTCCTCGATAACAGAATCCGCCTTATAGGACTGTAAAAAGAGAAGATTTTTCTGGATTTCGCTAAATTGAAACCCCGACTTGATGAGGAGATTTTCAAAAGAATGATTGGTAAACTGCAGACCTTGTTTCTGACTCCACTTTTGGAAATACTGGCGCAATTCTTGTTCTTTTACTTCTACTGCATCGAAGGCCTTGGCATCACGCTTAAGTAATTTGACTAACCGTCTTTTGCTATCCAGCTTTCCTTCTGCAAAGATTATCAACTTGGTTGTTGGAGAAGGATTGTCAAGGTATTCCTCAAATGACTTAAGCTCATCATCTGTCAAAAAGCGTTTCTTAGCAGTCGTGATATCCATAAAATAATCTAATATCACGATTTTCTCATCCGCAAAGAAAGGAAGGCTGACCAACTCCAGTTCCACATCCTTGTAAACTACTTCTTTCATATCAAAGTAGGCAAAGTTGAGGTCAGCAGAATCATACCCAATCTGTTTCAACATTTGACTCTTCATCACTTCAAACTGACCCTGATCTGTCCCTGTAAATAGGCTCAGGCTCGGTAAATTTGATAAAGTCAACTTCTGACTTTCTTCAATGGCTAGCATCGTCTCTCCTTTCTTCAGATTTTTCGATTTAATTTAGTCAATATAGCGCAATTTCCCACGGAAATCTTCTAAGCTCTCGTAGCCTTTTTCCACCATGATTGCTTTCAGTTCATTGGTAATGCGGTCAAAAGCACTGACGCCTTCTTTGTGAAGGGTCGTTCCCACCTGCACCATACTTGCTCCACAGAGGATGTGTTCAAAGGCATCTCGACCAGTCAGAACGCCACCTGTTCCGATAATTTGGATTTGAGGATTTAAACGTTGATAAAAGGCGTGAACATTGGCTAGAGCAGTCGGTTTGATGTATTCTCCACCAATTCCACCAAAACCATTCTTAGGCCGAATAACGACAGATTCGTCTTCTATATAGAGGCCGTTTCCGATAGAGTTAACGCAGTTGACAAACTTGAGCGGATATTTGTTGAAAATAGCTGCCGCTTGGTCAAAGTGAACAATATCAAAATAAGGTGGCAATTTAATTCCAAGAGGTTTGGTGAAGTAAGCAAACACTTCTGCCAAAATCCGGTCTGTTGTCTCAAAATCATAGGCAATCTGAGGTTTACCTGGAACATTTGGACAGGAAAGATTTAGCTCAGTCAGACCACGAAAATCACTCTCTTGGACTTTTTTCAAAATAGTATGGGTTTCCTCTGGAGACATGCCGACCAGAGATAAGAAGAAAGTTCGGTTCGACTCTTTTTCCTGCAAATCCAAAAGATAATCCAAATAATAGTCTAAGCCATTATTTGGCAAGCCCATAGAGTTGATGGAACCAAGTGGAACATCTTGGTAGCGTGGCTCAGGATTCCCCTGACGGAAGTCCAAGGTCGCTGTCTTAGTAACAAAGGTTCCTGCCGCTGAGTTTTTGACCTCTTCTAACTCCTCTATCGTCATACAAGCCACACCTGCTGCATTCATCAAGCAATTGTCAAACTCAAAACCAGCAATTTGTGTTTTCGTTGATACCATGATTCTAATCCTCCAGATTTCTTTTATTGCTAATATTATACCATAATTTTAATTCTAGGTTTACTAGATTCTGTGGTTCTATCTATTTATTCGGAAAAGAAAGTCTAGTACAGAAGTCATGCTATGGAAACAGCTAGTGTATTGGAAGTTTGAACAAGGCTTGGGTAACAGACTTTTGAATGAAGTCCAAGCAACAAGGAGAAATCTCAACCATGAGTCCATTCCATGACTCTGTTGCTCTAGAAAACCTTGCAATAGTCAAGTGATAACGAATAAAACTTTGGCTTGAAATATCCCCATGATTATCTATTACGAGGAGAAATCTCAACCTTTATCATTTTTAAAGAAATATAGTAAAATGAAACAAGAACAGGAGAAATCGATCAGGACAGTCAAATCGATTTCTAACAATGTTTTAGAAGTAGAGGTGTACTATTCTAGTTTCAATCTACTATACATGTAAATCTCTACTTTCGCAAAATGGATTTTCAGAACAGTATCCCAGTATAGTTAAAAACTATAAAAAAGAGAGGACGTTCCCCTCTTAAAATCTTATTTTACTGCTTCTTTCAAAGCATCTACCTTATCCAAACGTTCCCATGGAAGATCAATATCTGTACGTCCCATGTGACCGTAAGCCGATGTTTGACGGTAAATTGGACGCTTAAGGTCCAGCATTTGGATAATCCCTGCAGGGCGAAGGTCAAAGATTTGACGAGCCGCTTTTTCAAGTTGACTTTCAGCTACTGTTCCTGTACCGAAAGTATCGATACGAACAGAAACAGGTTGCGCAACACCGATAGCATAGGCCAACTGCACTTCTGCCTTCTTAGCAAGGTCTGCTGCAACGATATTCTTGGCAATATAGCGAGCCGCATAAGAGGCTGAACGATCCACCTTAGTCGCATCTTTACCAGAGAAGGCACCACCACCATGACGAGAGTAGCCACCATAAGTATCTACAATAATCTTACGACCAGTCAAACCTGAGTCCCCTTGAGGACCACCGATTACAAAACGACCTGTCGGATTGATAAAGAATTTTGTCTTATCATCAAGATAAGAAGATGGAATAACTTCTTTGATGACCTTGTCAATCACATCTTGATGGATTTGTTCATTAGTGGCCTCTGGATCATGCTGAGTAGAAATAACGACTGTATCTACACGTACCGGACGGTCATTTTCATCGTACTCAACTGTAACTTGTGATTTTGCATCTGGACGGAGATAGCTAATTTCTCCAGACTTACGAAGTTCTGCCAGACGACGAACCAATTTATGACTGAGTGCAATTGGCAATGGCATGAGCTCTTCTGTTTCATCTACTGCAAATCCAAACATGAGCCCTTGGTCACCTGCTCCAATCAAGTCCAGTGGATCTTGATCAGCATTTCCACGAACCTCCAAGGCTTCGTTAACACCTTGAGCGATGTCAGGAGATTGTTCCACCAAAGATGGGTGTACTCCCACCGTCTCAGCAGAAAATCCATATTCTGTATTGGTATAACCAATCTCTGCAATGGTATCACGAACCACACGGTTAATATCCACATAGGCATTTGTAGAAATTTCACCAAAAACGTGGACAGAACCAGTATATACAGCTGTTTCAGTAGCAACGTGCGCCTCTGGATCCTTTGCTAAAATAGCATCCAAAATCGCATCTGAAATTTGGTCTGCAATCTTATCCGGATGCCCCTCAGATACAGATTCAGACGTGAATAATTTACGCTCTGACATAAAAATGTCCCCCCTTAAAAAATATTGTTATAGAGTTACAAAGTACTGATAGGAAAACTCTTCGTAATAAATACCTACCATCTTATCGGGACTATATAACTTTATCATTATACCATTTTTAATCGCAATTTGCAGTCTTTAATGTAGTGTTTCGGTTTAGATAGTTCGTTCTCATAAAGCAAAAAGTTGGAGCTCAGTACTCCAACAATTTCTATTAAAATGTTTGGCGTTTAGCTTTACGCTCTGCACGACCGCGAGCGCGATTTTCAGCACGCTTGGTTTTACGGCGCTTTTCATCAACCGCCCATTGAATTTTCTTCTTATAACCCGGTTTGACTTTTTTCTTTTTCTTTTTAACCAAACCAATCATTTCGATATCAAGTTTATCTTGTTTTTTCTCACGGTTGGCACGACGATCACGGTCATAGGTATCTTGAAATTCCCCATCTTTGACTATCTTAGGACTAAACTTGATTCCCAATTTCTCCAACTCACGGATATCCGAGTCATCACTTGGCTGATAAAGGGTAATAGCTGTACCTGGTAGGCCATTTCGTCCAGTACGACCAACACGATGAACAAAAAAAGATAAGTCTTGCGGAATGGCATCATTGATGACATGGCTGACACCTTCAATGTCAATCCCACGCGCTGCCAAATCTGTTGCGACAATATACTCAAAATCCAGATTTTGCACCTGATTCATGATTCGCTTGCGTTCACGAGGGGCAATATCGCCATGGATTTTTGCAACCTTCAAGCCTTGAGCAGTCAGATATGAATGCAATTCATCAGCACGCGTTTTAGTGTTAACAAAAATCATTGCCAAATACGGCTGCATCAACTGAGTCAACTGGTAAATTTGAGCATTCTTATCATGTCCCTTGGTCGAAATCAACCAATTATCAATGGTGTCAGAAATAACCGTTTTAGTCTTAATTTTCTCCATAACAGGATTTGATAAGTATTTTTTCAAGAATGGTTGCAGTTTTTGTGGGATAGTCGCTGAGAAGACCATGAATTGCAAGTCTTTTGGAAGACTGCCAGCAATCTTATCAACAGTTTCCAAGAATCCCATATCCAAGGTCATATCTGCTTCATCAACAACAAATGTCTTGGCTTTATGAATAGCTAAATCACCAGATTTAACCAAGTCGTAGATACGGCCTGGTGTTCCAATAACAATATGAGGCTGATTGCTTTCCAATTTCTCAATCTGGCGAGCCTTATCCGTACCACCCACATAATTAACCACACGAACTTCGACATCTGAGTGAGCTGAAATCTGACGCGCTACTTGGTAAATTTGAGTAGCCAACTCACGACTCGGTGCAGTAATCACTGCTTGTACACTATCGCTAGCTTCATCTAATTGCTGGAAAATCGGTAACAAGAAAGTGTGAGTCTTACCTGAACCTGTTTTTGATTCTCCTACTAGGTCACGACCTGCCAAAACAATAGGAATCAACTTGTCTTGCACCTCTGTTGGAGTTGTAAATTTTAACTCCTTCAAGGCTTCTCTAATATAGTTTTTAAATTGAAATTTCGTAAATGACATAACATCCTCGATTCTATCTATCTTATCAATTATACCATATTTTATTCCATTACAGTAGTCTCACTTATTTAGGCTATTTCCAGTAGCTTCTCTAGTAAGAAAAGGCTGGAATTTTATAGTTCCAACCTCTTTTCAGTTATTATTTCCAGTTTAACATAGCATTCAAGCCATAGTGATCACTCACTTGTGGACTCTTGTTACCATCAAATACGACATGTAAATTTTCCACCGCTAACTCTTTGGTAGTAAAGACATAATCGATTCGAAGGGGTTCAGTGTTCCCTTTCCAGCCATCAATTTCAGGCGGAACAGTATAGCTACCACTTTTCTCTTGAGCAACTTCAAATGCGTCTTGTAAGCCTAATGGACTAGCTAAAATAGCTTGGTAACCTTCCTGACCTGCTGGGTTGTTAAAATCTCCAGCTAGTAAAAGTGGCTTGTTCAATTTTTTCAAGACAGCCTCAAATCGTGCCCATTCTTCTTGGAAACCTTTATCCCACCAAGAGAGATGAACACTGGCAACTGCTAGCTCCTTGCCATCGACTACAGTTTCAGCTAGGGCAACACGGCGAGTATGATAGTCTGTTGGATCATCCACATCTGAAACCAAAATTTCTCTGGCTTCAATAGGTGTTTTAGACAAGATAGCCACACCTTCGTGGTAGCGGTCATAGCCGATATGGTTATAAGCCCAGGTCCAGTAGTAATTTTTCCCTTGCTCTAACAACTTTTCAACCAAGAGTCTAACATAATGGTCTTGGTGAATAGGCTCAGCTGCTGGCAAAGCTTGATAAAGGTCATTAACCTCCACCTCTGACGAGGTCATCTCCTGATTGATTTCTTGGAAACAAATCAAATCATAGTCCTTTTCAAGAATATCTTCAAGCAAAATCTGGAATTTTTCCTCTGCCTCTTTCTCCATCCAACTGTGAGTATTGAGTGTTAAAAATTTCATTCTTTTCTCCCAAAATAAGAGGTTGGAATACAGCTTCCAACCTCAAGTATATTACAATTCTACTTTAGCAACTGCTGTTTTAGCTGCAAGAGAACCTGTTTTTTCTAATTTAACTGATTTAATTGCATCACCATTTGTGAAGACAACTACTGTTGAAGTTTCACGTCCTGCTGCACGGATAGCATCCAAGTCAGCTGTGACAAGGAGATCTCCTGCTGCAACTTTTTGTCCTTCAGCAACATGAACTGTAAATGGTTTACCTTCAAGACTTACTGTGTCCAAACCAATGTGAACCAATACTTCAAGACCTGCTTCCGTCACAATACCAAAAGCATGTTTTGTTGGGAAGATGCTTGATACAGTACCTGAAACTGGAGATACAATGTTTCCATTTGCAGGTTCTACTGCAAATCCATCACCCATCATTTTTTGAGCAAATACTGGATCCTTTACTTGTTCCAAAGCAACAACTTGACCGTCTGCTACTGAGTAAACTTCCTCAGTAAGATCTTTGAAGTGAACAGTGTTTTGTTGTGCTTCAGTCATTTGGCTTGGAAGAGTTTCAGGAATGATTTCACCTGAATCAAGGATATCTTGGATATCAGATTTCAAAATGTCAGCTTTTGGACCGTAGATAGCTTGAACCCCTTGTCCTTTCATCACAAGACCCATAGCTCCTTCTGCTTTCCATTGCTCTGCATTTCCTACTTTATCTGCATCTTTAACAGTTACACGAAGACGAGTCATACATGCATCAACATCAACGATGTTTACACGTCCACCAAGAAGGTTGATAATGTTTACAGCTTGAGAGCCTGCTGCAACTTTCACTTCGCTGCTGGTTTCTTCTGAACCTTCAGCAGTTTCGTAGTTTCCGTTGCGCCCTGGAGTTGCGTAGTTGAATTTTTGAATCATGAAGTTTGCGATAAAGTACATGATTACAGCAAAGAGAACAGTTACCCAAACGAAGTTAACGATATCCATACCAATACCAGCACTGATTGCAATAGGTGTACGAGTCAAGAACTCGATTGAACCGAATGAGTGCATACGTAGGTTTACGACGTCAGCCATAGCGAAGGCAGCACCTTGAACAAGTGAGTAAACAAGATACATAGGTGTTGCGATGAACATGAACATGTATTCGATTGGTTCAGTAACCCCTGTCAAGAATGTTGCAAGAGCTGTTGCAATCATCATACCTTTGTATTTATGTTTCTTGTCAGCATCAACATTACGGTAGATAGCAACAATCACACCCATCAAGATACCGAATGAACCGATCATTTGTCCAACTTTGAAACGAGCTGGATGTACTGTATCTAACAAGTGTTGGTATTGACTAGCATCAGTACCTTTAAGGTTTACAAGGTCTGTTACCCATGCAAGCCATAGTGGGTCTTGACCGAATACTTGAGTACCTTTAGCTGCACCAGTTAAAATGTCATAAGTACCACCAAGAGCTGTGTAGTTCATTGGGATAGTCAACATGTGGTGAAGACCAAATGGCAAGAGCAAACGTTCCAAAGTACCATACAAGAATGGTGCAAGAATTGGAGCAGTTTCTTGTGAGTTGGCAATCCAGATACCGAAATTATTGATACCTGTTTGAACTACTGGCCAGAAAGCAGCAAGTAGAATTGCAGCGATTGCTGAACGAAGAATAACTACAAATGGTACGAAACGTTTCCCGTTGAAGAATGAAAGTGCATCAGGAAGTTTACGGAAGTTGTAGTATTTGTTGTAAGCAGTTGCCCCTACAAAACCTGAGATAATCCCTACGAATACCCCCATGTTCAAGGCTGGAGCTTCAAGAACACTGATAAAGTAATCAGCAACTTTGATTGAACCACCAAAGAAAGTAGTTACCATAGCATCTGGATTTTTCAACATATCGCCTGATACACCAAAGATTGTACCAGTGATACGGTTAATCAAGATGAAGGCAAGACCAGCGGCGAAAGCACCACCAGCACGTTCTTTAGCCCAGCTTCCTCCAATGGCTAGGGCAAACAAAATGTGAAGGTTACCGATAACCCCCCAACCGATTTGCTCAAGAATTCCACCTGTGATGACAAGTGGTGCAAAGGTTGGGTTAATCATCACGATAGACTTACCGATTGAAATCATCAAACCAGCAGCCGGCATAACCGCGATAACTACCATCAAAGCCTTACCGAATTTTTGCCAAAATTCGAAAGACAAGACATTTTTGAATGTATCTTTCATCATTCAAATCTCCTTTATTTTTATTTAGGCAAACGTTTTACGAAAACGTTTGCACTTTCTATGTTTTAATTATACCACTTTAATTTTTTTTGTAAAGGCTTTTATAAAAAAATTACACTTTTTTCTAAAAAATTTCTAGTGCGCCAAATTTCAAGTTCAAATTAGCCATCAAGAAGTCTTCTCTGGGGGGCTTCTTTGGAAGCTCTTTTCTTCTGCGCATCTCTTTTCAAAAACTCTTGTAGCAAAAAAGGAGATTTTACAATCTCCTCATAAAAGCAGCTATTTTACCTAAATCTTCAAGAATCGGCGCATGGATATTCCTGATCCCAATGAACCAATGAAAACCCCAATCACAAATAGTAGGGCAATCATCAACGGACTAAATAAATCTGGACTAATCATGGATAGATTTTGCCCTACCAACGATTTGTTGACAGATTGGTAAACAATTTGATAAACAATAAAGACCAAAACAGATGGTGCGATAGCTCCCAATAAACCGATAAAGGCTCCTTCTAACAAGAACGGTCCACGGATATAACTGTTTTTAGCTCCGACCAAGCGCATGATTTGAATTTCGCGACTGCGGGAAATAATGGTAATACGAATGGTATTTGAAATCAAGAAAACTGCGATAAAAATTAACAAAGCAGCAATCCCTAGTCCCCAAACACGGATAAATGAAGCTAACTTGAAGAGTCTTTCTGTATTGGCACCGCCATCTTGAACCTCAGAGACACCTTCAATTTTTTTAGCATCTTCGGCTATAGTTTTTACATCATTTGGAGTGTTTGCCTCTACAATATAGGCATCATAGAGAGGATTGGCATCTCCTTCAAAGATTTTCCAGTTATCTCCCATTATCTCGGTTAATTTTTCATATTGTTCTTCTTTACTTGAAAAGGTAACACTTTTAACCGTAGACATGTTCTTCAAAGAATCATATACCTTGTGGTAGTCATTATTTGTAACAGTTTGACCTTCTTTTTCAATTGTCTGACTATTATCTTCCACATCCTTTCGGATATAAACTACTACACGGACATTATTTTCAATATCTGTAGCTAGTTTCGCTGTATTGAAAATAACAGATGCAAATATTGCCACCAAGGTCAAAGTAATCATGACTGAACTGACAGCAGCTACTGTCATCCAACCATTTCGTTTCAAACTTTTTAAGGCTTCAAATAAATGGCGAAAAAATCTACTAATCATCGTATCCATACTCTCCTTTTGATTCGTCACGAACGACACGGCCATTTTCAATGGCAATGACACGGTGGCGCAAGGTATTTACAATCTGGCTATTATGAGTCGCCATCAAAATAGTTGTCCCTTGTAGGTTAATCCGTTCCAAGAGATTCATAATTTCCCATGAATTATCCGGATCCAGATTTCCTGTTGGCTCATCAGCTATCAATACTTTGGGATTATTTACAATTGCACGCGCAATCGCAATCCGCTGTTGCTCCCCACCTGAGAGTTCATTTGGGAAAGAACGAACCTTATGCTTCAATCCAACCAAGTCCAAAACTTCCATCACTCGTTTTTTGATATTACGGCGATTTTCCCCGATTACTTCCATAGCGTAAGCAATATTTTCATAGACAGTTTTCTTTGGTAACAATTTATAATCCTGGAAGACAACCCCAACACTACGACGTAGAAGCGGGACATCTTTCTTTTTGATCTTAACCAGATTAAAACCAGCAACTGATAGGCTTCCTTTATCGATTTTTACTTCACGATACAGAGAACGAATAAAAGTTGACTTCCCTGCTCCTGAAGGTCCTACGATGTAAGCAAATTCCCCCGGTTGAACGCTGACCGAAACACCGCGTAGAGCAGTCGTTCCGTTGTCGTATTTTTTAACGACATCTCTCATTTCAATAATTGACATGTGAGTTCCTTTCTATCTTAGCTAATTCGCCACTTGAGATAAGCATCGATAAAACCATCTAGGTCCCCATCCATAACCTTATCTACCTGAGCAACCTCAAAGCTAGTTCGGTGATCTTTTACCATAGTATAAGGCGTGAAGACATAAGAACGGATTTGGCTTCCCCAAGTGATCTCCTTTTTCTCACCTTTGAGAGAATCTACCTCCGCAGCCTTCTTCTCTTGCTCCATTTGATAGAGCTTAGCCTGCAACATCTTCATGGCGCGATCTCTATTTCCATACTGGGTACGATCCACTGTTGATTGGACAACAATTCCAGTTGGAATGTGGGTTAAACGTACACCTGTTGAAACCTTATTGACGTTTTGTCCACCGGCACCACCTGAACGGAAGGTATCCATCTTGATATCATCTTCACGGATTTCCACTTCAATAGTATCATCCAATTCTGGCATCACTTCTACAGATGTGAAAGAGGTATGGCGACGTTTGGCAGAGTCAAATGGTGAGATTCGCACTAAGCGGTGAACACCCATTTCTGACTTGAGGAGACCATAGGCATTAGGCCCTTCAAATGATAAAGTTACCGACTTAATACCAGCCTCATCACCTGCTTGGTAATCCAACACTTCCACTTTAAAGCCTTTAGCATTACCATAACGAGTATACATACGAAGCAACATATCACCCCAGTCCTGCGCCTCAGTACCACCAGAACCTGGATGGATTTCCAAGATGGCATTGTTGTGGTCATAAGGTTCTGACAAGAGTAGAGTCATCTCGTAGCTGGTCATTATCTTATCAAGTTCGGCTAACTGCGCTACCAGTTCATCATGCACTGACTCGTCTTCAGCCAAAAAATCCAATAAAATTTCGACTTCATCCTGCAACTCTTCCATCTTATGGAAGGTATTGTAAGTGTTTTTTAATTCATTTAATTCTTGCGACGTTTTTTGGGCCGCAATATTATCGTTCCAAAAATCAGGTTCTGTCATCTTGTTTTCCAAGATGGCAATCTCTTCCTCTAGCCCTTCGAGGTCAAAGAGACCCCCTGAAAGAAGCTAATTTTTCACGATTTGCGTCAATTTTCTGACGAATTACTGAAATGTCCATAAATACTCCTTTTTTACATTATTTCATTATAGCATATTTTATCATTTCTTTCCATCTTTTTCTCTAATCCCCTTTTCATGAAAAAAGAAGCCTTTGGGCTTCCCTTATTACAAGACTTTTGCTGAAGTGCGAGCGATTTCTTCCACTTGAATACCATTTGCTTCAAATTTTTCTTTCAAAGCTGGTAAATCAATTGATCCATCGATTTGCACTTCGATAATGACCTTACCATCCTTACGCGGAATATTGACTGTATGGGAGATATTCAAATTTTCTTCTACAATCAAAGAAACAATTTTTCCAAGAACACCAACTTCATCTTCTGTAACAAAGCGTACACGAATCCCTTCTTCGCCATAACCTGCAATTTCAAGAAAGGCTTGGAAAACGTCACGGTCAGTAATAACTCCGTATACTTGATGGTTATCTACGACAGGGAGAATACTAATCTTATTTTTCAACATCAGATAAGTTGCATCTTCTAGACTAGCATAGCCTGAGACAGTGACAACATCGCGAATCATGACATCTTTTACTTTTGTCTTATTCAGAAGATAATTCATCTCATAGATAGAAAGACTTGTTGCTTTAGATGGACTTGCTTGTGCAATGGTTCCCTCAGTCACCAAACCAACTAATTGATCATTTTCGATAACAGGCAAGCGGTGCAATCCTTGCTCTCTCATCAAATCTGCTGCATGAGATACTGTTGTATCTGGACTAATATAAACTACCTTGCGGGTCATAAAATCTTTAACTGCCATGAGACTTCTCCTTTTCTATTCTTACCCCTATTATACAATCTTTTTGTAAATCTATCAAACGCTTACATTTCTTTTTCGAAATTCAGAAAAGTATGAATAAGCTAGCAAAAAGAGCTCTGAAATCGAGTTCTGTGAATGAAGGTAAGAAACTTTTCATTCGATTTTTTCAATTATTAGAAATTCAGCTTTCAATGTAGATGCATATTTGTTTGCAATCTCAATCTACCGGCTAAAACAATCCTCTGGATTTGATGATTGCTTCGCAATCTCAATCTACCGACTAAAAAGGGCCCCCGGACTATATTGATGATTACTTCGTAATCTTCATCTGCCGACTAAAACAATCCACTGGATTGTTTTAGCCACCTAGATATGCTTTTCTGACTTCTTCTGATGAAGCGAGTTCTTTTCCTGTTCCTGATAGGACGATTTTTCCTGTTTCCAATACATATCCTCGGTCAGAGATTGCAAGTGCTTTATTGGCATTTTGTTCAATCAAGAGGACGGTTGTTCCTTGTTTCTGAATATCTTGAATGATATCAAAAATTTCTTGGATAAAGATTGGGGCAAGTCCCATTGATGGTTCATCTAAAAGAAGAAGTTTTGGTGTTGACATGAGGGCGCGTCCCATGGCAAGCATTTGTTGTTCCCCTCCTGAAAGAGTAGCTGCATCTTGGTTCTTCCGTTCTTCAAGACGAGGAAAGCGTGAGAAAACCTTCTTCAAGTTAGCTTGATTTTCTTCACGATTTTTCTTTAAGAAAGCTCCCATTTCAAGATTTTCCATAACAGTCAAGCCAGGAAAGACGTGGCGTCCTTCTGGAACTTGTGAAAGACCACCTGCCACGATTTTCTGAGCTGGCATTTTTTGGATTTCTTGACCTAAAAATTCAATCTTTCCTGAACTTGGTCGAACCAAACCTGACAAGGTGCGAAGAATAGTTGTCTTACCTGCACCGTTGGCACCGATAAGGGAAACAACTTCTCCTTCATTAACTTCAAAGCTTACATCACGGACTGCTTGGATCATACCGTAATGCACAGAAAGATTTTCAACTTTTAACATAGACATTAGGCTTCACCTCCTAGATAAGCTTCGATAACGCGTTTATTGGTCTTAATTTCGTCTGGAGTTCCTTGAGCAATTAAACGGCCATATTCAAGTACGTAGATACGTTCTGTTACTTCCATGACCAGATTCATATCATGTTCAATCAACATGATTGTAATCTTAAATTCATCTTTGATACGACGAATTAACTCAGTCAATTCGGCTGTTTCCTGTGGGTTCATACCTGCTGCTGGTTCATCTAAGAAGAGAATTTTAGGTTCCGTAGCAAGGGCACGAACAATTTCCAAACGACGTTGTTGTCCGTAGGAAAGATTTTTAGCAAGAGTCTCTGCATCACCATCTAAATCAAAGATTTTCAACAATTCCAAAGCTTTAGCCTTTAATTCTTTTTCACTCTTGTAAAAAGCTGGTAAGCGTAAGAAACTAGTAAAAACATGCTGTTTGTGATGGTTTCCAAAAGCAATCAAAACATTATCTAAAACTGTTAAATCTTTAAAGAGACGGATATTTTGGAAAGTACGTCCAAGTCCCAAAGAGGCAATCTTATAAGGTGATTTCCCATTCAAAAGGTGACCATCTAGGGTTACTGTTCCCTCGCTTGGTTCATAAACACCGGTCAAAAGGTTGAAAAGGGTGGTTTTCCCAGCTCCGTTTGGACCGATTAATCCAACCAGTTCCCCTTCGTTCAATTCAAAAGTCACATCTCCAACAGCTGTTAGACCACCAAAATGTTTGGTTAACTGTTTTACTTCAAGTAATGCCATTAGTTTTGTTCCTCCTTCTTAGATTTTTTAAAGAAACGTGATAGGCTCAGTTCCCATGTTCCAAGGAGTCCACCTGGTCTGAAAATCATTACCAATACCAAGGCCAAAGCGTAAATAATCATACGCACACTAGCAACATCTTGGAGAAGCATATTCAAAATTCCCAGAACAATAGCCGAAACAATCGCACCTGTAATGGAACCGAGTCCACCAAATACAACAATAATCAAAACGTTGATTGAGTTGATGAAGGTGTAATCTTTCGGTACAACAGACCCGATAAATCCTGCCTGAAGTGACCCAGCAATACTTGCAGTGATGGCACCAAAGACAAAAGCGATGATTTTAATTTTAGTCGTATTAACCCCAACTGACTCAGCAGCGATTTCATCTTCACGAACAGAGAGGGTTGAACGACCAATTGGGCTACGCAAGAAGTTCAAGGTTGCAATGGTTGTAATCACGACAAAGAAGTAAACCATTTGCCAAGTTGTAAAGTTAGGAATCCCTAAGATACCTGCCGCACCATTTGTAAGGCTTCCACCATTGATGATAAAGATACGGATAATTTCAGAAACACCTAGAGTTGCTACCGCAAGATAGTCCCCCTTCAAGCGCAAGGTTGGAATGCCGACAAGTAAGGCAACTGCTCCTGAAAGCAAAGCCCCTACAAGCATAGCTCCAAAGAAGGCACCGTAGGTTGGTGATTTAGAACCAATAATAGCTGCTGCATAGGCACCAATCGCCATGAAACCAGCATGACCAAGTGAAAATTGTCCTGAAAAACCAACGATTAAGTTGAGACCAACAGCCAAAATAATATTAATTCCAATTTGTTGTAAAATCTGTACATAGAATAGATTAAGTACTCCGACTGAAACCAGTACACTAATCAAGCTATAGCCAGCTAACAAAAGGAGTAACCATAGAATATTAACTTTTAAATTTTCCTTCATCGTTTACACCTTCTCTTTCACATTCTTACCAAGGATACCAGCTGGGCGGACAATCAAGATCAACAACAAGATTCCATAAACAATGGCATCACGGAAATCTGACATCCCAAAGGCTGTCGCAAAGGTTTCCAATAGACCAATCACAAAGCCACCAAGAGCCGCACCAGGAATAATTCCGATACCACCAAGTACTGCGGCAACGAAAGATTTAAGACCTGGAGTAACCCCCATCAAAGGCTCAAGAGAGTTATAATAAAGAGCAATCAGAACACCAGCCGCACCCGCAAGAGCAGAACCCAAAGCGAAGGTAAAGCTAATCGTACGGTTTACATTGATCCCCATCAATTGCGCCGCGTCGCTATCTACTGATACTGCACGCATGGCTTTCCCCATCTTAGTCTTTTGGACAATGACTTGTAACAAAATCATCAAAATCAAGGAAATGCCCAAAATCATTAACTGCACATTTGTTAAGCTAATTGGTCCCAAATCATATCGAACTGTTTGAATCGCTTGAGGGAAGGCACGGGTATTGGCACCAACCAGATAGACCATTCCATACTCCAATAGGAAAGAAACCCCAATAGCCGTAATCAAAACAGCAATACGAGTAGAGTGGCGCAAAGGTCGGTAAGCAAGAAACTCAATCACGACACCAAGAATAGCTGTCGCTAGCATAGCTACAATAAGCGCTACAAAGAAATTCATTTGGAAAGAATTGATCAAGAAATAACCGATAAAGGCTCCCATCATATAAATATCACCATGGGCGAAGTTGATGAGCTTGATAATTCCGTAAACCATGGTATATCCTAGGGCTAACAGCGCGTAAACACTACCTAGAATCAAACCATTTACGAGTTGTTGGAGCATAAGATTCACTCTTTCTATTTATAATTCCGAGGGGTTTCCCTCGCTTTTTGATAGGTTCTTATACTCAATGAAAATCAAAGAGCAAACTAGGAAACTAGCCGCAGGTTGCTCAAAGCACTGCTTTGAGGTTGTAGATAAGACTGACGAAGTCAGTCACATATATAATCCAAGGCGACGTTGACGCAGTTTGAAGAGATTTTCGAAGAGTATTAAATATCGAAACAGGGAGTGAGTCAAAGGCTCATTCCCTATTTCAACATTTTTCTATTATGGTTTTACAACTTCTGCTGCTTCAACTTTACCATTGTTCATGGTCATCATGTAAGCAGTTTTGACTGTATTGTGGTCTGCATCGAAGCTTGTTTGACCAGTTACACCTTCAAAATCTTTTGTTTTAGCAAGGTTATCCTTGATTTCACCTGAATTTTTAGCACCTTTTGCTGCGTTTGCTACAAGGTGAACTGAATCATAAGCCAAGGCTGCAAATGTTGAAGGCTCTTCATTGTACTTAGCACGGTAAGCGTCAAGGAAGGCTTTAGCTTTAGCTGAAACTTCTACAGTAGTTGAGAAGCCTGAGATAAAGTAGATGTTTGATGCTTTTTCAGCAGTTGCTTGTTGTACAAACTCCTCACCGTTGAATCCATCACCACCAACGATTGGTTTGTCAATTCCCATGCCACGCGCTTGGTTTACAATCTTACCAGCCTCATTATAGTAACCAGGAACAACGATAGCATCAAAGTCTTTCCCTTTCATTTTTGTAAGGGCTGCTTGGAAGTCTGTGTCACCTGCTACGAAAGTTTCATCTGCAACGATTTCACCCTTGTATGACTCGCGGAAAGATTTGGCAATCCCTTTAGCATAGTCACTGGCATTGTCAGTGTAAAGAACAACTTTCTTAGCATTTAATTTTTCAGAAACATAGTTTGAGATAATTTTTCCTTGGAAGCTATCTTGGAAAGTTCCAATAAAGAGGTAATCTTGACCTTTAGTCAATCCATCTTGAGTCGCACTTGGTGAGATCAATGGAACACCTGCTTTTGTAGCGTTCGCTACCGCAGCTGCAGTCGCACCAGATGTCGCAGGTCCTACGACTGCTGATACTTTAGATTGGGTTACAAGGTTAGTTGTAACTGAAGCAGCCTCAGCTGTTTCAGACTTATTATCTTTATCGATTACTTCGATTTGTTTTCCATCGATACCACCTGCGGCATTGATTTCATCAACAGCCAATTGGGCACCTTTTTGTTCAGCTGTTCCGTATGCAGCTAAAGAACCTGATTCTTCAAAGTTAAACCCGATTTTAATTGTCTTTTCCTCTACTGAGTTACCAGCAGTGTTGACTGCTCCAGACTTCACTTCTCCACAGGCTGCAAGAAGTGCTACACTTGCAAGCGCCACAAACGATAGGGCAAATTTTTTCTTCATCTTTTTGTCTCCTTATTTCTTAAATAGTCTGTTAAGAATATACCGAATTATCAGAAAATTGTCAATATTTTCCTTGAACTTTTTCGATGATAACGTTTTCCTATCGATAAAGATTGCCCACAAAGGGTGTTTCCAACTCTTGGATATGACAAACCCTAACTTTTTTAATAAATTTTTCCTTGCTCAAGCGTCCGACCAATTGCTCCACTTCTTGAGTTGGAACATAGAGTTGTAAGTAACGATGCTTCTTGGAATGATAGGTAATATCTCCATAATCCTGCAGTTTTTTGGCATCACGATTATAGTAAAGATAGATAATCAAGCCAGAGCGATTGACTTTTTCAAACATGATAAATCCTCTTTCTAAGAAATCTCTCCCTATTATACCAAAAAAAGCAAACCCAGTCGAGTTTGCCTTCTATCATCATTAGTTCAATGAATTGTTGGCCATAATTTCATCAATAAAGCCATATTCAAGTGTTTCCTGGGCGCTCATCCAGTTATCACGTTCTGCATCTGCATGGACTTTTTCCATTGACTGACCTGAATTTTCAGCCAAGATTTTTTCCAAGGTATTACGAGTTTTGAGCAAGTGTTCTGCAGCGATAGCCATATCAGTTTGTTGGGTACCACCACCTGTACCGCCCATTGGTTGGTGAATCATGTATTCAGCATTTGGAAGCATGAAACGTTTGCCTTTTGCTCCACTTGATGCGATGACAGTCCCCATAGATGCAGCCATTCCCATAACAATGGTTTGGACATCTGCCTTGATAAAGTTCATGGTATCTACGATTGCCAAACCAGCTGAAACAGAACCACCTGGTGTATTGACATAAAGGTAAATATCTTTTGTACTATCTTGGGCATCCAAGAAAAGCAATTGGGCAATAACAGAGTTAGCCATATTGTCTTCAACCGGACCTGTCAGCATAATGATGCGGTCTTTGAGAAGACGTGAGTAAATATCGTAAGAACGTTCTCCACGGCTTGTTTGTTCAATAACTACAGGAATCATTCATTTCTCCTTTTGAGTTTTAATTTTGTTGGTCAAATGACTGAAGATAAGACTATTATAATATCTTGGTCAAAAAAGGTCAAATTTTTGCTCTGCTTTCATTAGACAGAAACAAAAACCCAACCTCCTTTCGTGACTAGAAATACTTTTCCAAGTCATTCTTCTTTTCGATCTTATTTTGTACCGAACAAGCGGTCTCCAGCATCTCCAAGACCTGGAACGATATAACCGTGTTCATTCAAACGTTCATCCAAGGCTGCTGTAAAGATTTCTACATCTGGATGAGCTTCTTGAAGGGCTTTTACACCCTCTGGAGCAGATACAAGGCATACAAATTTGATATTTGATGCGCCACGTTTTTTAAGAGAATCAACAGCCAAGATTGCTGAGCCACCTGTTGCCAACATTGGGTCTACTACAAAAATTTGACGTTGGTCAATGTCCTCAGGCAATTTCACCAAGTATTCAACTGGTTGAAGTGTTTCTTCATCACGGTACATACCGATGTGGCCAACTTTAGCAGCTGGAACCAAGCTCAAGAGACCATCAACCATCCCGATACCTGCACGCAAGATTGGGACGATGGCCAATTTCTTACCTGCCAATTGTTTTTGAACTGTTTTTGTAATTGGTGTTTCGATTTCCACATCTTCTAGTGGAAGATCACGAAGTACTTCATACCCCATCAACATTGCAATCTCATCTACTAGCTCACGAAAAGCTTTTGTAGAAGTATCTGTACGACGCAAGATTGACAATTTGTGTTGAATCAGTGGGTGATTAATAACTTCAATTTTTCCCATTTTTGGAATTCCTTCTTTCAATTTATTCTTCTTATTATACCAAAAAACGGTTTAAAAATCTTTCTAAACCATTTATTTTTGATAATTTTTACATTAGATCAGCCTCTTTAAGAGCTGTCTGTACTGTCTCAAGTGGTAAATGGGTCAATTCTGTCCCTTTTTCTTGATAAAGGTATTGGGCGTAGTCGTCCATTCGGTACTGGTTGATATAAACCACACGCTTGCAGCCGACCTGAAGCAATTGTTTTGTACAGTTGAGACAAGGAAAATGGGTTACATAGGCTGTAAAGCCTTTGGGAACACCACGCTCAGCACCTTGAAGGATAGCATTGACCTCAGCGTGAAGGGTGCGAACGCAGTGGCCTTCAATGACCAAACATTCGTGATCAATACAATGCTCAGTCCCTGACACCGAACCATTGTAACCAGTGGAAATAACCTTATTATCTTTTACCAGAATCGCGCCCACTTTAGCACGTTTACAAGTGGAACGATTCGCAATTAGTAGAGCTTGGGCTGCAAAATACTCATCCCAGGCCAGTCTTTTTTCAGTCATCTCTTTTCTCCTTTTTCTCTATTTTTTAAAAAATGGTAAACCTAAATCTGCAATCTTTTCAGCTGGTACCTTCATGCCATCCTTGATCCATTTTAGAAGGACAGAGACGATGGCTGAGCTCCAGAAGGAATGAAGATAAGAGCTGACACCTTTTGATTTCCCATGGTATTTTTCTAGAAATTCCTGCATGGCTTGGACAAAGATTTTTTCCAGATGGTAATCCAAGGCCAATTGAATTACTCTAGCTTCCTTTCTGGCCTCCCGGAAAAGATGAACCCAAACCAAATAAAGGTCTGTCTTTAAATCGTAATGATGCAGCTGTTCCATAATATTGTGGACAGTTCGTTTAAAGACGCTCTCTAAAATTTCCTCTTTGGAGTCATAATTGCGATAAAAGGCCGCACGCGAAACACCTGCACGTTTGACCAATTCAGAAATACTAATCTTGGTCAGTTCCTTTTTTTCCAAGAGTTGCAAGAGGGCTGTTTCAATGGCTTCTCTGGTTAATAAATTGGATTCTTGGTTTGATTTTCTGAGATTTTCAAGAGACTTTTCAGAGATTCTACGTTCAGACATAACATTTTCTTTCTACTTGTCACAACAGACGGATGATGCTTTTGTTTCAAGGGTTTTCATGATATAATTGTAAAAAAAGACAGAACCTTTGTCAATGTATAACTGACAAAGATGGAGAATTTCTATGACTTGGAAGATTATTGCTGACTCTGGTTGTGATTATCGTCAACTGCCAACACCAGCTATTAACACAACCTTTGTAAGTGTCCCCTTAACCATTCAAGTAGCTGATCAGGTCTTTGTTGATGACGCCAGTCTCGATATTGACCAAATGATGGAAACCATGTATGCAACTGCAGAAGCTTCAAAATCGGCTTGTCCAAGCCCAGATGACTATTTGCGAGCATTTGAAGGTGCCAAAAACATTTTCCTAGTAACCATCACAGGTACCCTTTCTGGCAGTCACAATAGTGCTCAACTAGCAAAGAATATTTATCTGGAAGACCATCCTGACACTAAGATTCATGTGATTGATAGTTTATCTGCTGGTGGTGAAGTTGACCTACTCGTAGAAAAATTGAATGACTTGATTGACCAGGGCTTGTCTTTTGAAGAAGTGGTTGAAGCTATCACCGCCTATCAAGAAAAAACTAAGTTGCTCTTTGTCCTAGCCAAAGTCGATAACTTGGTGAAGAACGGCCGTTTGAGCAAGCTTATCGGTACGGTCGTTGGCCTTCTCAACATTCGTATGGTCGGAAAAGCTAGTGAAACTGGGACTCTCGAATTGCTACAAAAAGCAAGGGGATCAAAGAAATCAGTTCAAGCTGCCTATGATGAGTTAGTAAAAGCTGGATATGCTGGTGGCCGTATTGTCATGGCCCAACGCAATAACGAAAAATGTTGTCAACAGCTCTCAGAGCGAATCCGTGAAACCTTCCCACAAGCGGATATTAAAATTCTACCAACCTCTGGTCTCTGCAGTTTCTATGCAGAAGAGGGCGGTTTGCTGATGGGCTATGAAATTGATTAATTGCATTCTTGACAAGAGGTGACCATCATCTCTTGTTTTTTTGTGGTACAATAGAGCTATGAAACATTTTGATACTATTGTCATCGGTGGGGGACCTGCTGGTATGATGGCTACGATTTCCAGTAGCTTTTATGGACAGAAAACCCTCCTCATCGAAAAAAATCGGAAACTTGGAAAAAAATTAGCTGGGACTGGTGGGGGACGTTGCAATGTGACCAACAATGGTAGCTTAGACAACCTGCTAGCTGGAATTCCTGGAAACGGACGCTTTCTTTACAGTGTTTTCTCCCAGTTCGATAATCATGACATCATCAACTTTTTTACAGAAAATGGTGTTAAACTTAAGGTCGAAGACCACGGACGCGTCTTTCCAGCCAGTGACAAGTCTCGGACTATTATCGAAGCTTTGGAAAAGAAAATCACCGAACTAGGTGGTCAAGTTGCTACTCAAATAGAAATCGTTTCTGTTAAAAAAGTAGATGACCAGTTTGTCCTTAAGTCAGCGGATCAAACCTTCACTTGTGAGAAACTCATTGTCACAACAGGTGGTAAGTCTTATCCTTCGACTGGTTCGACTGGTTTTGGTCACGAGATTGCTCGCCATTTTAAGCATACCATCACCGATCTTGAGGCTGCTGAAAGTCCTTTATTAACAGATTTTCCACATAAAGCCTTACAAGGGATTTCTCTGGACGATGTGACCCTAAGTTATGGTAAGCATGTCATCACTCATGATTTACTCTTTACCCACTTTGGTTTGTCAGGTCCTGCTGCCCTACGCATGTCTAGCTTTGTCAAAGATGGGGAGGTTCTCTCACTCGATGTTTTGCCTCAACTTTCTGAGAAGGACTTGGTTACATTTCTAGAAGAAAATCGGGAAAAATCCTTGAAAAACGCTTTAAAAACCTTGTTACCAGAACGCTTGGCCGAATTTTTTGTACAAGGATATCCTGAAAAAGTCAAACAGCTGACTGAAAAGGAACGAGAACAACTTGTTCAGTCCATTAAAGAACTTAAAATTCCTGTAACTGGAAAAATGTCCCTTGCAAAGTCCTTTGTTACCAAGGGTGGAGTCAGTCTCAAGGAAATCAATCCTAAAACCCTTGAAAGTAAGCTGGTACCTGGCCTCCACTTTGCAGGCGAAGTTATGGATATCAATGCCCACACGGGTGGCTTTAACATCACTTCTGCCCTCTGTACCGGCTGGGTGGCGGGAAGTCTGCATTATGATTAAAGATTAAAGGTTGTGAAGAATGAACAGAAGAGAGGCAGTCGAATTTGTTAACATGTGTATGATTAAAAACGGAGATAAGGTCCTGGTCCAAGACCGAGTTAGTCCCGACTGGCCTGGCATTACTTTTCCTGGTGGTCATGTTGAACGTGGCGAATCCTTTGTCGATGCTGTCATTCGTGAAGTGAAAGAAGAAACTGGTCTGATCATTTCCAAACCCCAACTCTGTGGTATCAAAAACTGGTATGACGACAAGGATTATCGTTATGTCGTCCTTTTTTACAAGACAGAACACTTTACTGGTGAACTCCAGTCTTCAGACGAAGGGAAAGTTTGGTGGGAGAACTTTGAAAATCTTTCTCATCTAAAACTTGCAACCGATGATATGTCTGATATGCTTCGTGTGTTTCTAGAAGAAGATCTCAGTGAATTCTTTTACTACAAAAACGGTGACGACTGGCTTTATGATTTGAAGTAAAAAATAGGCTAGGAAATTCCTAGCCTATTTATTCTGCATTTGTCTGAACGTAAGCCGCAATGGCATCTGACGTGTACTGGACTGTTCCAGACCCAAACTTGTCAATGTTTTCCTTAAACTCTGGGTTGTAGACGTAACCTTTACCGATATGACCGAATACCTCAATAGAGCAGTCAAATCCATAAGTGCGAATGGCTTGCAAGAGCTTGGCTGCTTGCTCTTGGTTTTCGGTTGCTGTTGCAGGTAAACCAACTTGAAGATTTTGTGCCAAAGTTTGAAAGACTTGGTTAAAGGCGGCCGTAGCCTCGTCTTCGTGACCTTTTTGGCGTTCGAGCGCTTGTCCCATGACTTCTTGACCATATTTCTCTACCGCTTCTTGGTGGTATTTTTGATTGTCTTGATAGCTAAATCCCGTGAATTTTTCCTCAATGGTCATTTTTCTTTCTCCTTTTTGTTCTTGAATAGTTTTTTGCAAGGTGGAAATCAAGGTATCCAGATGTTGCCTTTCGCGAGTTAGATAGTCCAACTGCCTAGTCAAATGGGGCAATAAATCTGTCCTTTCTTCCTTTAACAGCTCTGCTATTTTCTCTAAAGAAAAGCCTAGATATTTGTAGTAAAGAATGACCTGAAGGCGTTCCAAATCCTCTTGACTGTAGGTTCGATAGCCGTTTTCCGACTTTAAGGGGACCAAGAGTCCTATCTTGTCATAGTGATGCAGGGTCTTGACAGAGACACCTGAAAGCTGCGCAGCTTCTTTTATATGGTACATGATTTCCTCCTTACAATGATAGTATAACCCCTCCCCTTAGGTCAGAGTCAAGCGTTTTTGAGAAAATTTTTTAACTTTTTTGAGAAAGGTGTGAAAACTTGAAAATGATTTTCTTGACAGACCTTAGAAAACATGATAGGATAGTCAAGTCTATCAATCAAACAGAAGGCTATTTGACAACTCAAGTAGCTTTTTCTTATTTTGAAAAAGGAGATCAGAGTTTAACTATGTCAGAAAAATCACAATGGGGGTCGAAACTTGGTTTTATTCTAGCATCTGCTGGCTGGCCATCGGGCTTGGTTCCGTTTGGAAGTTTCCCTACATGACTGCTGCTAATGGCGGTGGAGGCTTTTTACTAATCTTTCTCATTTCCACTATTTTAATCGGTTTCCCTCTCCTGCAGGCTGAGTTTGCCCTTGGCCGTAGTGCTGGCGTTTCCGCTATCAAAACCTTTGGAAAACTGGGCAAGAATAACAAGTACAACTTTATCGGTTGGATTGGCGCCTTTGCCCTCTTTATCCTCTTATCTTTTTACAGTGTTATCGGAGGATGGATTCTAGTCTATCTAGGTATTGAGTTTGGGAAATTGTTCCAACTTGGTGGAACGGGTGATTATACTCAGTTATTTACTTCAATCATTTCAAATCCAGCCATTGCCCTAGGAGCTCAAGCGGCCTTTATCCTATTGAATATCTTCATTGTATCACGTGGGGTTCAAAAAGGGATTGAAAGAGCTTCGAAAGTCATGATGCCCCTGCTCTTTATCGTCTTGCCTCAACTCTTTGACAAGATGCCTTTTGGAACCATTTTCTACGTCCTCTTCCTCTTTGCGACTGTCACTTCTTCTGTCGTGATGCTGGAGATCAATGTGGACAATATCACCAATCAGGACAACAGCAAGCGTGCTAAATGGAGTGTTATTTTAGGAATTTTGACCTTTGTCTTTGGCATTCCTTCAGCCCTATCTTACGGTGTCATGGCGGATGTTCACATTTTTGGTAAGACCTTCTTTGATGCCATGGATTTCTTGGTTTCCAATCTTCTCATGCCATTTGGAGCTCTCTACCTTTCACTTTTTACAGGCTATATCTTTAAAAAGGCTCTTGCAATGGAGGAACTCCATCTCGATGAAAGAGCATGGAAACAAGGACTGTTCCAAGTCTGGCTCTTCCTTCTTCGTTTCGTCATTCCAATCATCATCGTGGTCTTCATCGCCCAATTTATGTAATCAAAAGGACTTGAGTAATGAACTCAGGCCCTTTCTTTTTTATGGATGACTAACAATTAATTCTAAATCTTGCCCTTCTAAAGTCCAAGATTCAACATCACTTGGTAGGATAAAGTGGCTCCCTTTTTGGATTGGATAGTTTTTCCCGTCAACAGTTAGTTGACCTTGACCAGCCAAGACACTCAACAAGCTGTAGTCAGCTGTCTTTTCAAAATTAACTTTTCCAGTAACTTCCCATTTGTAAACTGCGAAGAAATCATTGGATACAAGGAGAGTGGAACGTAGATCATCTGCTTTGATTGTCACTGGACGGCTATTTGTGGGTTCACCAATGTTCAAGACATCGATAGATTTTTCAAGGTGAAGTTCACGTAAATTGCCCTTGTCATCCTTACGGTCAAAGTCATAGACACGGTAAGTGGTATCACTAGACTGTTGGGTTTCAAGAATCAAGATGCCAGTACCGATAGCATGCATGGTGCCACTTGGTACATAGAAGAAATCTCCAGCCTTAACAGGGACTTTGGTCAACAAGTCATCCCAGTTCTTGTCCTCGATTTGCTGGCGGAGTTCTTCTTTTGACTTGGCATTGTGACCGTAGATAATCTCTGAACCTTCATCCGCTGCGATAATGTACCAGCATTCTGTTTTTCCGAGTTCGCCTTCATGCTCGAGTCCATAAGCATCGTCTGGGTGAACTTGGACACTGAGCCAGTCGTTGGCATCGAGGATCTTGGTCAAAAGTGGAAATACAGGTTCTGGACGATTGCCAAATAATTCACGGTGTTCCACATACAAAGTAGCAAGATCTGTTCCCTCGTAACGACCATTGGCAACTTTAGAAACACCATTTAGATGAGCTGAGATAGCCCAGTACTCTCCGACTTTTTCACTTGGGATGTCGTAGCCAAACTCATCACGTAGCTTGGTACCACCCCAGATTTTTTCTTGCATAACTGATTGTAAAAATAATGGTTCTGACATCTTAATCTCCTGTCTGATTTTTCTCCCCTCATTATAGCAAAAAAAGAGTTCCATTTGAACTCTTTTTTACATCTTATAAAGCAGGGAGAAGATTTTATAAAAATAGTAAACAAATGTGCTCTACTCGATGCTTACACCATTGCTATAAATGACATGTACCAATAGAAGGACTTCTTCTTGCTACGTTTGAGAGTCCCATTTCCTACATTATCTCGATCTACATAGATAAAGCCATAGCGCTTATTCATTTCCCCTGTGCCAGCTGAAACCGAATCGATACAGCCCCATGTCGTATAACCAAGCAAGTCAACCCCGTCTTTGTAAATGGCATCTCGCATGGCCTTGATGTGGGCCTCTAAGTAAGTAATCCGATAGTCATCTGCTACATAACCATTCTCATCCGGTGTATCCATAGCACCGAGTCCATTTTCTACGATAATACTATACTAAAATCAAAAAGCATTATATAATAGTGATATGAAATTGACTAAAGAAGAAATCCAAACCATCAAAACACTTTTAAAAGACTCTCGTACAGCTAAATATCATAAACGCCTTCAAATCGTTCTATTTCGTCTGATGGGCAAATCTTATAAAGAGATTATAGAGCTTTTAGACTGTAATCAAACAACGATTTGGCGAAATGTAAAAAAATATGAGGAGTTCGGACTCGACTCTCTCCTTCAAGAAACACGTGGTGGTCGTAACCATGCATATATGACAGTTGAGGAAGAGAAAGCCTTTCTTGCCCGCCATTTGAAGGCTGCAGAGGCAGGAGAATTTGTTACAATTGATGCCTTATTTCAGGCTTATAAAAAGGAGTTAGGTCGTTCCTACACACGTGATGCCTTCTATCAACTGTTGAAGCGCCATGGTTGGCGAAATATTATGCCACGTCCAGAACATCCTAAGAAAGCAGACGCTCAAACCATTGTCGCGTCTAAAAATAAAATCTCAATTCAAGAAGACAAGAAAGCGCTTTAAAACCAGTAGACGTTTTCGTAAGGTTCGCTTGATGTACCAAGATGAGGCTGGTTTCGGTAGAATCAGTAAACTGGGATCTTGTTGGTCTCCAATAGGAGTAGGTCCACATGTCCATAGTCACTATATACGAGAATTTCGCTATTGTTATGGAGCTGTTGATGCCCATACAGGCGAATCATTTTTCTTAATAGCTGGTGGATGTAATACTGAGTGGATGAACGCCTTTTTAGAAGAGCTTTCACAAGCTTATCCAGATGATTATCTTTTACTCGTTATGGACAATGCTATATGGCATAAATCAAGTACCTTAAAGATTCCGACTAATATTGGTTTTGCATTTATTCCTCCATACACACCAGAGATGAACCCCATTGAACAAGTGTGGAAAGAGATTCGTAAACGTGGATTTAAGAATAAAGCCTTTCGAACTTTGGAAGATGTCATGAATCAACTTCAAGATGTCATACAAGGACTGGAGAAGGAGGTGATAAAGTCCATCGTTAATCGGAGATGGACTAGAATGCTTTTTGAAAACAGATGAGTATTAGAAATAAATGAAAAGTCAATATCAAAACAATCAGAATCTTGATGATGCTAAATTCAAAAAAACTACATAATAATTTTAATAAGGGTAAGTCGTACCAAGAAACCCCACCAAGATAAAAACTTAGTGGGGTTTGGCGGGGAATATAATTATTCTCCCAATTATTATCGCCTTTATATTATCTCAACTCTCATTAAACAAGAGTTCCGCAATCAAATTGCGATACTCTATTATTTAAAGGTAATTTGGGATTTAGCCTCATCAATTGCATCGTCTAATGACTTATCCATGGAAAAATCAGATAATTTCTCAGGATCATTCACCATTTTTTCTAACAGATGGTCTAAATGATTGTCTAGAATCGAACGGTCTTTCGTGTAGAAATGCAGAGAATCCCCTTGCCAAGCGATGGCTAAAGGAATCTCTTCTTTTTCTAAAAAAGCTTTAAATTTCTCTATATCAATTGGTTTTTCTAAAAAATCTTTTTTCAGATTAATCGTATCAATCGCATAGGGAGATCGTAGCAATTCTTCTAATTTCTACACCCCTATCTTATAGGCGGAATCCTGTGCTAAAGCCTGACGTCTAGACCATTCTAGAATCTTTAAAAGACTTTTTACAGTAAATAAAAGACTACGCTCAGCATATTGAACTGCCATTCGTTCCTGTTGTTCAGAGGACATCTGAGGCCTCCTTCTTAACAAATAGCAGCTTTCCTTCTTTATAACGATAAGCTATCAATTTCTGACGTTGCTTAATCGACTTGATAACCTGCAGTAGATCTCTCGAATAAGGTTCTCGAAGAGTAACTTCTACTGCTTTCCCATCAACGATACCAACACGTTTAAATTCAATGTAGTCTTTTTTGAGATGTCCTAAGCCCATACCAAAAGGAAAGTGATGAATCAATTGGATGGTACAACCACCTTTATTTCCCATTTGTTTCAAATCATACAAGTTTACTACCTTCATGATTAACTCCTTTATCTAGTTTGTCGCATCGTTTGAGTCTGGAAACGATAAACTCCGTGTCTGTTAGAAAATTCTCACACACGTCTTGTGCCAGTTGCCCTTCACAGGGAAATACTCTCAGTCCCTACTTACACAGGCACGCTAATCAAGACGGAGTGGATTCAATTTTCAAAGAACAGGTAGCTTTATTATAGATAAGAGTAGTTGAAATTTTTATCACATTTTTTATTTTTCTGTAGAGCTAAATTCATACTAATCAAAGAGTTTGAAATAAATTTGAGTATTATTAACTAACGTTCTTCGTCTAAAAATACAGTAGGGAATATTTCATTCTTTTATTTAAAATTGTCTAAATTCGACAGAAGGAAGTAGCAAGCATTGTCGCTAAAAAAATGCATCAGGTTATCCTGTGCATTTTTTTGATATCAAAATAATCAATCTCCTTTATGAGCTAATTCTTCTCTACAAGCTCTTTGGAGCAGAACAACTGTAAGTATAAAAACCACACATAAAATCAAGATACTTCTCTCAGCCCCAAAAACACCACCAGTATATAAATCTTGACCCGTTAAATTTGTACTGAATAAACTAAATGAAACTTTTATCCCACTCACTAATACTATTATATCAACCCACTACAGTTGACAAAAAGACAAACCAGCCTAATGACTAGCTTGTCTTCAATCAAGAGAGGATTCTGTTCCCCCCATATAAGCACTAACATTCCAACGTGCACATATTGGAACGACATCCATAACTCCAGAGAATCTCTAAAGTTTACAATTTAAATGAATTAACAATTTTCCCAACTAAAAGCACTCCAGTTACCGCAACGGTTTGTACTGAATGTACTAAATCGCATTCCATCAACTTCATCTGTTTCGTCAACTTGAACAGATACTAATTGAAGATTTAATACTTCTGCTGCCATAGCTAGCTCCTCCTATTTAAATTTTTGGGATTAAGTACTTTATCCACCCTCATATACTCTCTCCACCAGTAAAATGCAAGCAATTATACAAAATAGATTTAACTATTTTATATAGCGAAAACTTACAAATTTTTAAGAAATAATTTTTGCATTCTTAAAGATAAAATAGGAACTTTTAGTAATAAATATTAAAATAAATAAAATAATAGATACTATAAAATTTGGAAGTATTAACCCCAAAAGATTCATATCATCTATTAAAATATCCTCTAAAGAGTAGTATATTAAAGCCATAATTTTAATGTTAAGTAAAAATGCAATTAATGAAGTAACAAATGTCAAAAATATAGCCTCACCAACTTTAATCTTAACCATCTGGTAATTAGAAGTTCCTAAAATTTCAAATTGCTGAATCTCAATCCTTTCTTGATGCGATGACAAAAATGCAATTGAAATAATATTTGCAAGTACTATCAAAATTGGTGCTCCTACATAGACAATAAATGCCACTTTTAGCTCTAAATCACTGTCATCTTGAAATTGAGATAGTATATTCTGAGAAATCATTTGAAAACTAGAAATTAGTAATATAGCTCCTGTAATTGCAGCACTGATAGATTTTATATAAGGCTTACGATATAGTAAATTCCACTTCGAAACAATGAACATAAAATTATTTCTAAATATAATTATAGAAAGTAGTTTGATAAAACATGACTGTATAAAAGGAGATAATTGATAAATAATCACAATATCTAAGATTACAATATTGAATATTATCTGGGCCTTCGCTAAAATTGTGCTATCTTGGAAAATTTGTTGCAAAGAAAGCAACCAGATAACACTAAAACCAGCCAATAGCAGTATTCTTTTTACTATTGAAAGAACATACCTTATTTTAGAACTCTTCCTATTTCTAATCTTCTTGAACGTATAAAAGCAACCACTTAGAAAGGCTAAAAATGAAATCAACACTACTGTAATGATACATCCAACAGCACTCATTTGAAATTGGATATCAGGTAATATATTTTCCCCGAAAAAGTATTGTAAAAAATAATAATAATTTGACGTAACAAATATAGAGCATAGATATGCAATAAAACTAATAATCGAGGAAATGATAAAAATCTGTCCCCCCACAAGAAATGATAGTTGAAGGCGACTTGCTCCCAACACCTCCAGAAGTTCGTAATCATCTCTAAAAATTTCAACCAATATATTTATTATGTTAGAGAGCACAAAGAATAATGTTACTCCTCCGAATACTATCGGAAACATAAAAATTGGTTTAGGATCTGGAAGTCCGACAAATACTTGCGAATTATTCTCAACATTAATTACCCCATTAACAGCCAATCCCATAACTAAACTCGAAACAAAAATTACTGGTGAAACGCCTAACCATTGTTTCTTATTATGTAAAAATTGATAGTAAACTAATCTGAGCATCTCTATTCCTCCGTAGTTGATTGTACCTCTAAGATTTTATACAACTCTTCCCCGCTAGGTCTATGAAGTTCTTTGAAAATTTTTCCATCTTTCAATATTAATGCACGATCAGTTTTCGAGGCCAATTCTATATCGTGCGTTACCATAATTACACACTTACCCGCCCCTACTAACTCTCTCAATAATTCAAAAATTACTTCACGAGAAACGCTGTCTAAAGCCCCAGTTGGCTCATCAGCAAATATTATATCACTATCAGCAATAACCGCTCTAGCTATAGCAACCTTCTGTTGTTCTCCACCAGACAGAGTTCCAACAAAATCGTTTAAGCCAGCATTAAACTTCATTCTTTTGAGTAAGTTTTCTACATTTTTAATAGTTAATTTTTTTTGTGATAATCGCAAAGGAAGTGCTATATTTTCTATTACCGGCAGGGAAGGTATTAAATTGTATGCTTGAAATATAAAAGATACTTCGTTACGTCTTATACTTGACAATTTTGCATTTCTGATTTTATAGGGGTTGATTCCATTTAAAATTACTTCCCCACTTGTTGGTTCAAGCAAACTAGAAATACATTTTAATAAAGTTGACTTTCCAGAACCACTAATTCCTAGAATACTTATAAATTCTCCTCTCGAAGCAGAAAGAGAAACATTTTTCAGCACTTGCAACGTTTTATTATTTCCTAGTAAAAATTGATGATACAGCCCTTTCACTTTTAATATATAATCTTTATCCATATTCTTGCCTCCAATCACTTAATTTTGAAAAGTGTTCCATTTTCCAATTTATATATATCAGTGTATCTCTTGTCATTTAAGTCATAATGATGTGAAACTTCAATAAATGAAATACCTAAATTGAACAGAATATCATATATGGAATTTGAATTATCATTATCTAAATTAGCTGATATTTCGTCAAATAAGTACACTTTATTATTTCTAATCAGAGCTCTAGCTAAAGCTATTTTTTGTTTTTGACCTCCAGACAAATTACTACCATTTTCACCACATTGATAATTTAGTATATCTATCTTTTCTAATTCTTCATATAGATTTACCTTTTTTAACACCTCAATTATCTGATCATCTGAAAAATATTCATTTTGAAATAAAGTTACGTTCTCACGAATAGTAGTGTCAAAAATATATGGTGTCTGATCAACTGTTGGTATTGAATCTGAACTCTTTTTCCCATGTGATAACAAATTTACATAACCTTTTTGTGGCTTTAAAGAACCATTAATTAAATTTAAAATCGTTGTTTTCCCACTACCAGAAGTTCCTGTTAATAATACCCTAAATGGTGACTTAAATGAGAAGTCAATACTTAATTTATTTTCTGGTGTAATAGAATATACAACATCTTTCATGTGTATCTCATCTATTGATGAAGTATACAGTCCGTTATTATCATGTTCAGCGTCTATAAAATTCTTCTCTCCACTTAAGTATTTTAAAAACGGTTTCCTTAAATCTTTGGTTGTATTTATCTTATTTAATGAATAGGCAATTGATTGTATCGGCCCTAAAACTTTATCGTTTGCTAAGAAAATACCTATCAGTTCACTAAAAGAAAGGCTTTTATGATAAAATCTTGTATATCTTGCTCACTCTCGATAGTTCTAATCTCATGCATGGGTTTTAAAACTTTTTTCCTGGAAATATTCTCAATCTGTGGACATTTAGAATCTAGATATGACAATAAACTTTCTACATAATCTATATGTTCTCTTGTATAACCCAAAGACTCAAATAGTTTTTTTCCTTCTATCCTGGTTTGACTTACATAGTTGTATGTCAAATCCGATGTAGTTACTAGTGGCATGTATAAATAATGAGCTATTTGTCTAATACCATACCAATCTATCTCACTGGGAAGTGTTTCTCGCCATGCTCTAAAACCAGGGGCTGCAACTTTATGTACAACTTTTTCATCATTCGAAAAGACAGCCTGTTCCCAGTCTATTATACTAATCTCATCTTCATCCTTAACCAAGATATTTCCTAAATGTAAATCTTGATGATATACATTTTCAGAATGAAACTTATTCGTTAAATCGATGAGTTTTTCTACTATCTTTGAAACTCTCAATAGATAATCTTTGGTCTTATCAACAACTTCATATAAAGGAAAATTATTGGTAACCCATCTATTTAGTGGAACGCCCTTCATATGTTCAATTCCTAAGAAGGTGTGCTCCCAGATCTTACCGTACCAGTATATTTTAGGCGTCTCACTCCATTCATTTAGAATTTTTAGTGCTTTGCACTCCGAAGCTAATCTCTCTGAAGAATAAGTACCATCAAATCCTAGACCTGTATACGGTCTAGCCTCTTTTAAAATTATTTTTTTCCCATCTTCTTTTAGCCTAGCATTATATATCCCACCACTGTTTGAAAATCTAATGGCATTATCTATAATAAAGGGAAAGTCTCCCTGTTTTTTATCTTTCTTGTCAAGCCATTTATTCAAAAAGTCAGGGGCACTATACCTTTTGGAATTTTAAATACTGGTAAACGTTCATCTTTAACAACTTCATCGCCAACAATTAATTCATCAATAGCAACCTTCTTTTCATCATCCCTTGACGGCCTAAACACACCATACCTCAGATATATTGGTGCTTCATCCCAACGTTTATCGCTTAAAATATATGGCCCATTATATTGCTTTAAGGCACTTTCTAACCTTTGCAAAACCGACTCTAATTCATTTTGATTTGGATAACATGTAATAAATTTACCAGAAAATCCTCGACTAACCAATTTCCCGTTTCGCATGATAAATTTGTCTTCTGTACTAAGATGTTTAAATGGAATTCGCATTTCATGGCAAATTTTTGCTACATCTTGTAACAATTCGTGTGAACTATTATACTCTGAACTAATGTGTATTTTCCACCCTTGTCTTTCAACAAATTTTCCAATAGGGTATTGATAAACCCACTCATCATTATTCATTACTTCGTGCCAATTAAAAGGCAGACTTACTTAGTACTTTATGCTAGTATCTGTACTATAATCATTATTAGTGAAAAAGAAAGGATGCTCCAAATTGAAATTATAATCCATAACAAAATCTCCAAGAAATTCTATCAAACTTAATATATCTATAGCTAGACAGACTTATTAAAATAAAAAGGGAGAATCCTTTGGATTCCCCCCATATAAGCACTAACATTCCAACGTGCACATATTGGAACGACATCCATAACTCCAGAGAATCTCTAAAGTTTACAATTTAAATGAATTAACAATTTTCCCAACTAAAAGCACTCCAGTTACCGCAACGGTTTGTACTGAATGTACTAAATCGCATTCCATCAACTTCATCTGTTTCGTCAACTTGAACAGATACTAATTGAAGATTTAATACTTCTTCTGCCATAGCTAGCTCCTCCTATTTAAATTTTGGGGATTAAGTACTTTATCCACCCTCATTATACTCTCTCCACCAGTAAAATGCAAGCAATGATACAATGTTTCACGTAGAAAATAATGTTTCCGTAACTTTTCAAAGTAACTTCCATCTCTCTCCCAAAACTGGAAGTTAGTTTTAGAAGTTACCTAAAAATCAGGTCACCTATTTTAAAAAAGCAGCAAACTATAAACTAGTAGGTTCCACACCAAATGTAGCCCCATACTGCCCCATAAGTCCAATTTGTAGCGTACAAGCCCTAAAAACATCCCCAGCGATACATACAAACACCAAGCTATAATGGTTCCTGGATGATGTGCTAAGGCAAATAAAACACTTGTCAAAGCAACTCGAATATCTAATTTTCTAACCAAGTTCCATAAAATTTCTCTATACAGAAATTCTTCAACCATACTCGCATTGATTAAAAACAATAAAAATGAAAACCAAGGAACTTGATGTTGAAGCTCAATTAAGTTTGCTTGATTCGTGCTTTCTTGCGCATGGATTAGACTAAAACATAGACTTATAATCAGTAGGCTAACGAATCCAATACCAAGCCATTTCATCCTAGATTTCATATTTACCTTACGAGCTTGTTTGCGTTGGTCATACATCCATAAAAAAGAAATGAGTGACGAACCATAGAGAATCTGTAGTATAGTTAACTCACCGATACAAAGAAATTTCAATAAGTATAGAGATACCAATAGAACATTTACTTGTTGGAATATATAAACTGGAATTATTCTTTTCATAGTTACCTCCGAAATAAATCTTCATAATCTAAATCTAATACCTGCACAATCCTTTCTACCCATGGACTTTGAGGCATTCGTTGTTCCATCTTCTAGTGGCGAATCTTTTGATACAAACGATTCAATTCACTTGGATAGTGAAACTCTCCCGCAAACATTTTTCTGGTTAACTCAATCCAGCTGATATTTCTTTCAGCCAAAATAATGGACAAGTTCTCCCAAAATCGTTCAGCCATATTGCTTCTCCTTTAGTTAGATAAATAATGTGTTTGCGCCATGTAAATCAATTGTTTCGTATCTCTTGGCAATAGAGCTCTAGCCTCTTCCAGATTCAGATTTGGATAAACTCGCTTATTTGAAACCGCAAGAGGAAGTCTGATGGTTAGTTCAGGATTTTTTAATATCATTTCGATGAAATCTGTTAATTTTAGGTTATCTCGATTCTTAAAACGTAATAAATTTGGAGATAAAAACTCAAAACAATCTGAAGAATAGCTCATCATCTCAATTAATTTGTCCTTTGTCATTTCAGAAACTGAATGACAAGATACCTCGATGCCATAGTTTTGGAAGAAGTCTAAAAGAAGTTGATTTCTTTGGCTATTTTTACTTAGATAGAGATCAATCATAGGAGACCTCCCAAAGATTCGGTTCCATTTGATATTCTGAGACGATTAAGGAATCTAATAAATTTGCGAAGTTAATCGGTTTCTTGTCTTCATCATAAGCTTTTACAGTTACTTGGGGTGTAAGTATCCCCTCTTTTCCCTCGGCTCGATAGCCTTGTCCATATAAAACAAAAACGAGATTTTGATGATCATCTACAGAGGCATCAACCCCATTCTTTATGTCTTGACTTTCAAGGAATTCCATAACGTTTTGAAGATAGGATTCGTAAAATGGTGGGTAGTTATGTTTTTTATGGTAATCATCTAAAAATGTCACTTCAAACTCACATGGAGAGTAATTTTGACTTTGAACAGCCTAAAAGTGCCATCAAATTTGAATTGGAATAAATCAAATAAATAGCCCCATCCTCATCAATCCAACCTTTGTTCAAAGACAACTCCAACCGATCTTTTAAAACTGAGTAAACCACCTTAACCTCCAGTTTCATATTCTTATACCGTTCACTCTCAAATAAAAGTTTGGGGAGCTTATAATAACGCTCTGATGTCTGATATTGACTAGCGGTAATACGCTTCATGATTGTCCCTCCAAGACTAAAATTCCAACATTTCCAAATTCATCAAATCGGATTAAACCTACTTGTTCCATTTCATCAACTAACTGAGTTGCTTTTACAGTATCAACTCCCATGATAGTCATGAGATGACTCTTCACGAATTGACGTGATGACTGTCCTTCCTTTTGCATAATTACCTCCGAAACACAAAAAAAGGGGTAGACAATCTAGTGTCTACCCCGAAAGTTTATTAAAACAAAAATCCTGCCAAAGAATTTTTGGCAGGAAAGCAAATCAATTTATCAGTTTCTATCAATCACTTATCGCTCTCAAAGACTGGTAAATAGGGATTCCGCAATCAAATTGCGATACTCTATTATTTAAGAGTAACTGAAGCTCCAGCTTCTTCCAATTTAGCTTTGATTTCTTCAGCTTCTGCAGTTGCAACGCCTTCTTTAACAAGTGCTGGTGCACCGTCAACAAGTTCTTTAGCTTCTTTAAGACCAAGACCAGTGATTTCACGTACAACTTTGATAACGCCAACTTTTTTGTCGCCTGCAGATGTCAATTCAACGTCGAATGAATCTTTAGCAGCACCAGCATCAGCTGCATCAGCTGCAGCAACAGCTACAGGAGCAGCTGCAGTTACACCAAATTCTTCTTCGATAGCTTTTACAAGGTCGTTCAATTCAAGGATTGAAGCTTCTTTAATTTCAGCAATAATGTTTTCAATGTTCAATGCCATTGTTATTTCCTCCAAATAAGTTTTAAATTTTATAATAGTTTTTTTCGTAGCTAGGCTACGCTGTGTAGCTTAAGATTAAGCCGCGTCTTCTTTGCTTTCTGCAACCGCTTTGACTGCAAGAGCAACGTTGCGCACTGGCGCTTGAAGTACAGAAAGGAGCATAGAAAGAAGTCCTTCGCGGTTTGGAAGAGTTGCAAGTGCAAGAATCTCTTCTTTAGATGCGACAGCGCCTTCGATTGCACCACCTTTAATTTCAAGTGCTTCAGCGTTTTTAGAAAAGTCGTTCAAGATTTTCGCTGGTGCGATAACATCTTCATTAGAAAATGCTACTGCAGATGGTCCAACAAATACAGATGCAAGATCTTCAAGACCAGCTTTTTCAGCTGCACGACGCAAGATTGAGTTTTTAATAACTTTATACTCAACTTCGCTTCCACGAAGCTCACGACGAAGAACTGTATCTTGCTCAACTGTCAAACCACGAGCGTCTACAACGACGATAGATGCAGCAGCTTTCATTTTTTCAGCTACTACGTCAACTAGTTCCGCTTTTTTAGCAATAATTGCTTCACTCATTAGTGTGTTCACCTCCGTAATTATTTTGCTTGGGGAATTTTTCAAAAAGAAAAACGCGCCCAAACCTAGACACGAAAGTACAATACGCTTCTTTTTACATGATACGTCTTGTCCTCGGTAGGATATTTATGAGTCGAGCTCCCCTACTGTCTTAGGCAGTTTTTTTAAACCGTATATAAGTATAGCATAGTCAAAAAAAGAATGCAAGATTTTTGCAAACTTTTTTTAAAATTTTTCGTGATTTTTCTTTTAAAGTTCTACTGTCAGGACTTGACCTTGCTTAACAACCTGTTCTCCGGCGATATAAACATCATCTACATCACTAGATTTAACTGCATAAACCAGGTGAGACAGCATATTTTCCTGAGGTTGGAGATGAATTTTCCCTTGTGGTTGAATGACCAGAAAATCTGCTTGCTTGCCGACTTCCAGACTTCCTATCTGATTTTCCATTCCAAGGGCCTTAGCCCCTTCGATTGTCAGTACCTTGAGAGCTGTTTCGATTGGAAACTGGCTGGCATCCCCACTTTTCATCTTCTGAAGAAGAGCTGCAGTCCTTCCTTCCTCAAACATATCTAGATTGTTATTGGAAGCAACCGAGTCAGTCGCAATTCCGACTGCTACTCCCGCTTTTTGGAGCTGGATAATTGGAGCAATTCCTGATGCCAGTTTGAGGTTACTGATAGGATTGTGGGCGATAGCCACTTGAGAAGATGCCAAGCGTTCAATTTCTCTCTCGTTTAATTCGACCCCGTGAGCAAATACGGACGGATGATCTAAATAACCCAGTTCTTCAAGAAAAGCAAGGGGGCGTTTGCCGTATCGTTTGAGGATAATTCCTGACTCCTCCTTGGTCTCCGCCACATGGACATGGAGCGGAATATTTAGCTCTTTTGCCATTTCCAAACTCGCTTCCAGCAAGTCTCTACTGCAGCTATACGGAGAATGAGGTGCTACCATAACCTTGAAATTTGGATTTTTATATTTTAAGATTTCGTCTATGATGGATCGAGTTCTGCTTATAGTCTCAGCAGTTGTTTCTGTCTCTGAAGAAAAGAGAGTCGGAGAAAAATAACAACGCATCTTGGAAGTTTTCACCACCTGATAAATTTGCTGGATATCCACACCATTGGGATTATACATATCGTTAAAGGTTGTTGTTCCTGACTGGAGCATCTCTGTCAAGGCTTCTTTGACCGCATTGGTAGTCATGTCGGGAGTAAACTCAGATTCTGCTGGCCAGATATAGTCATTGAGCCATTCATGGAGATTGCTGTCATCTCGGATCCCTCTCAGACCTGTCATTGCAGAATGGGTGTGACAATTGACCAAACCAGGCATAATCCAAGCTCCCTGATAGTCTATAATCTGCTCAGCTTGTTCTAAAAACGCTGGCTTATCTTGACCGACATAGACGATTTGAGAATCCTTGACTGCTAAGATTCCATCAAGATAAACATGGAAATTTTGATCACAAGTCACGATATTTACATGCTGAAAGACTTTCATTATAGACTCCTTTTTTAAAAGACAAGTTGTACTCTCTTCAAACCACTTCAGATTCACTTTGCCGTAGGTGTGGTTACTGACTTCGTCAGTTCTATCTGCAACCTCAAAACAGTATTTTGAGCTGACTTCGTCAGTTCTATCTGCAACCTCAAAACAGTGTTTTGAGCTGACTTCGTCAGTTCTATCTGCAACCTCAAAACAGTGTTTTGAACTGACTTCGTCAGTCTTATCTACAACCTCAAAGCTGTGCTTTGAGCAACCTACGGCTAGCTTCCTAGTTTGCTCTTTGATTTTCATTGAGTATTACAGTGAACAATTTTTCTAGCTATTGTAACAAAAAAGTCACTCGAAGGCAACTTTTTTCGTCCATAAACTTTCAAAAGAGAATGGCTTATTCAGAACTAAAAGCCGCAGCTTTTTGCATTTGGTAATACTTACCCTTTCTATCCATGAGTTCTTGATGGTTACCATATTCAACAATATCACCATCTACTAAGACAAGAATTAAATCCGCATCCTGAATGGTTGACAAACGGTGAGCAATGATGAAGCTTGTGCGGCCCTTCATGAGTTTTGCAAAGGCATCCTGTACCAGCACTTCTGTCCGTGTATCAATGGAAGAAGTTGCCTCGTCTAAGATAAGAATCTTTGGAATAGCCAGAAAGACTCGGGCTATGGTCAAGAGCTGAGCTTGGCCGACAGAGAGAGATTCTCCAGCATTTTCCAACTTGGTATCGTATCCCTGTGGCAACTGTTGGATGAAAAAGTCTGCATTAGCTGCTTTGGCAGCAGCAATTACTTGCTCTCGACTGGCTTCAGGATTGCCAAAGGCAATATTATCATGAATGGTCCCTTGTGTGAGCCAGGTTTCTTGAAGCACCATACCAAACTGCTGTCTCAATGATACTCGTGTATAATCATAAATGGATTGCCCATCCAGCAAGATATCTCCCGAGCTAATGGGATAAAAACGCATAAGGAGATTGATAAGAGTTGATTTTCCAGCACCTGTCGGACCAACGATGGCTACCTTACTACCAGCTGGAATATCGATAGACAAGTCCTTAATCAAAATTTTTTCAGGATGGTAGCCAAAAGAGACATGTTTAAAGGAAATAGCTCCCTTAACTTGGTCACTGGTCAAGACTTCCTTACCTGTTTCAGCCACTTCAGGGCTATCTAAGACTCCATAGATACGCTCTACGCAAGCCAGAGCACTTTGCAACTCAGCTAGCACTGAAGAAATATCGTTAAAGGGCTTGGTGTATTGCTGAACATAGTTCAAAAAAGTCACTAAACGACCGACGGTCAAGGTTGAACCCATCATGATACGATAAGCTCCTACTCCAGCTAAAAGGGCATAAATGAGTGCATTTACAAAGCGAGTCGAAGGATTGACCGTTGAAGAATAAAAGATGGCTGACTGAGAATAGCCTGAGTAGTTGTCATGAGCCTCACGCAATCTTTGGATAAATTCTGTTTGAGCATTGAAGGACTGGATTATAGTCTGCTGGCTAAGCGATTCTTCAATCAACTGAGTCTGAATTCCCCTCGTCTCTGTTTGCTTCTGGAAGAGATGATAGGATCTCTTGGCAATAAAGCGTGAAATCACCATGGACAGTGGCGTCAACAGCAAGACTAAGAGAGTCATGAGGAGATGAATTTGGAGCATGGCTAGAATACTAACCAAAATCATCAAAACACCAATGAAAAATTGGTTAAAAATCATGGTCAAGCCAGCTGCCAACTGTTCGATGTCCGTGGTTACACGACTAACCATCTCTCCACTACCTTGCCTATCTACAAAGGCAATCGGTAAACGATGGAGCTTATGGATGATTCGCTCCCGTAAATCTCTGGTATAAGAGAAGATTAGACGATTATAGAGGAGAGGATTGGCCCATTGTACCAGAGTATTTCCTATTACCACCAAGAGCATCTGGAGAAAAATCTGCCAAAAAACTGGTGATGAACCAGCCACTAGGACTTGGTCAATGACCTGCCCAATCAGAATAGGTAGGTAAATTGATAAGCCAACTTGGGCAATAGTTCCTAGAAAGGCTAGGAAAAGGAAGAAAGGATGGCTTGCTAAATCTACGGCTAAACGTTTGAGCGTCTGGTTTACAGTTTGTCGTTTCATTCTAGTCCTCCTTTCCATGTTGGGATGCATTGATTTCACGATAGACTTGGCTGGATTTCATCAAGTCATCGTGCTTGCCAACAGCTAGCAACTCACCTTTTTCCAAGAGGAGAATCTGGTCCGCCATCTGGAGTGTCGAAGTCCGTTGAGAAATCAAGATTAAGCTCATATTTGGCAGATCTTCGCGGATAGCTTTCAAGAGCTTGGACTCGGTAATGGTATCCAGTGCCGAGGTCGCATCATCTAGGATGAGAAACGGAGCCTGGCGCAAGACTGCTCGTGCGATAGACAGCCTTTGTTTTTGTCCACCTGAGAAATTTCGACCTCCTGCTTCAACTAGAGCATCCAAGAGTCCTTCCTTATCACTGACAAAATCCTTAGCTTGAGCAATTTCCAAGGCTTGCCAGAGTTCTTGATCAGTCACTTCTTGATTTAAACCTAAAGTCAAGTTGGAACGAATAGTTCCCTTAAAGAGTTCGACCTTTTGTGGCACATAGGCAATCCAAGATCTCCATTGCTCCAAATTAAGAGGACTCAATCCATCTAGATAAAGGTCAATTCTTCCCTTGTTTACTGGATAAAGTCCAAGTATGAGTTGAATCAAGCTTGATTTACCAGAACCAGTTCCCCCGATGATACCTAGAATTTGTCCTTGAGTCATATCAAAGGAAATGTCTCTCAGAGAAGGCTGGGCTGCATCAGGATAGGTAAAGGTCAATTCTTGGACTTGTAAAACCTTATCTCTGGTAGCTTGCTTTTGTTCTAACTCTGAATGGATATCCTCTGGAGCCTCAACAAAGACTTCCTCGATTCGCTTGGCTGAGATATAGGACTGGTTGAGAGAATTTATCAACATGGCTAGCTTGACCAATTCCACCAAAATCTGTAAGAGGTAATTGATAAGAGCAATGAGAGCACCTTGACTGAGCACTCCTCCTTGAATTGAAATATAGCCTTGCCAGATAATAACGAGAAGAGTTCCATTGACAATCAGATAGGTCAGAGGTGTTAATAAACTAGACCAGAAACCTGTCTTTTCTTGTAATCTAGCATAAACTTGGTTAAGGGTTTGAAAAATCTGTAACTCTCGTTTTTCTTGACCAAAAGCACGAATAACCCGCATCCCTTGCAATTGCTGGCGCGTTTCCTGAACCAGTTGGTCCGTTTTCTTTCTGAGACTACTGTAGAGAGGATTGACCAATCGAGATAACCCTACAATTACAATGGTCAAAATGGTAACCATGACTAAGAACCAGAAAGTCAACTCAGCTGAGATTCGATAAGCCATAAAAATGGCACCAAAAACGATAATGGGCGCTCGCAAAAAGAGACGCAGGAATTGATTGATACCAGTCTGAATCTGGTAGGTATCCGAAGTCAAGCGAGTGACCAAACTAGAAGTTGTCAGACGGTCTCTGCTGTCCTTGGGCAAGGAAAGAATATGACGATAAAGATCGTTTGTCAATTCCTTAGCAAAGCCTACTGCTGCCTTTGCTGAGTAAAATTGAGCTATCAAGGCCACTAAAACGCCAATTACTGCAAAGATAAGGAGCAGGCCAATCTGCATCCAGAGATGACCTTGATCTCCCTGAGGTAAAGATTGGTCAACAATCCCAGCAATCACCATGGGAACCAAGAGCTCAAAAACAGCTTCTAACAGCTTGAACAAGGGGGCTAAAATTGATTCCTTGATGTAGGGTTTGAAGTAAGATAATAGGTATTTCATAAATCCCTTCTATTCATATTCTAGAAATGAAGAAAGTGGGAAGCCCCACTCTCTGTTTTATTTGTTTAAGTAAGGCAATAGATAGCCATATCCTGCTTTTTCCATCTCATCCTTGGCCACAAAGCGTAAAGAAGCAGAATTGATACAGTAACGGAGGCCGCCTAACTCCCGCGGTCCATCTGTGAAAACATGACCCAAGTGAGCACTGCCTGAACGAGAACGAACTTCAATTCGCTCCATTCCATGGCTCAGATCCTTGTAATAATGAATCAACTCTTTGGAAATCGGACGGCTAAAACTTGGCCAACCACAACCTGAAGCAAACTTATCCTTGGCAAAAAAGAGTGGCTCACCTGTCGTAATATCTACATAAATCCCCTCTTCAAAGGTTTGGTCATAGGCATTGGTAAACGGAGCCTCTGTAGCAGCTTCTTGTGTGACACGATAAGACTCTTCAGATAGACTGGCCTTCAACACCTCTTGACTAGGCTTTTCATAGTTTGCTGCATCAATCAATGGCTTATCAGCATCGGTCACATCGATATGACAGTAACCTGAAGGATTCTTCCTGAGATAATCTTGGTGGTAGTCTTCAGCCAGAATGTAGTGGCGTAATTGCTCCACTTCTACTGCAATCTTTCGACCCAGCATGCGTTCCTGCTCCTGTACCACTGTGTAGATAGCTGGCAAATCTGCTTCATCCTGATAATAAATCCCAGTTCGATATTGGCGACCACGGTCATTCCCTTGTTGATTGATAGATAGAGGATCGATAACTCGGAAATAATAAAGTAAAATCTCTCTGAGTGACACTTCCTTCTCATCGTAAATCACTTGGACCGTTTCTGCATGGTCTGTTTCCTTGATCAACTGGTAATTGGTCGTTTCGACTTGACCATTAGCGTAGCCAACACTGGTTTCTAGCACTCCAGAAATGCGTGAAAAATATTCCTCTAGGCCCCAAAAACAACCACCTGCTAGATAAATTTCTGCCATCTTTATTTCTCCTTTATCACGTTTTTAACTAATACTCTTCGAAAATCTCTTCAAACCACGTCAGCGTCACCTTACCGTATATATGTTACTGACTTCGTCAGTTCTATCTGCAACCTCAAAACAGTGTCTTGAGCTGACTTCTTCAGTTCTATCCACAACCTCAAAACACTGTTTTGAGCAGCCTGCGGCTAGCTTCCTAGTTTGCTCTTTGATTTTCATTGAGTATAAACTTCTTTTCACAAAAAGGATATGAAACCCTCTGGTCAAGAGTTTCCCCATCCTATCTTCTATTCTTTATTTTGCTTCTACACGGACACCTTGGGTATCAACTCTCAAGTCATGCAGTTTTCCTTTGAAAGGTTGCTTTTCCAATTCTGCCTTAATTGTTGGCATCTTGTCATGAGAAGCCAGAACCATAACTGTCGGCCCAGCACCAGAAAGGTAGGTTGCATAGGCCCCATTTTCTTTGGTCACTTGCTTAATCATCGCAAATTCTCTTACCAAGTCTTGACGATAGCGCTCATGGAAGAGATCTCCCTCGATTGCTTGCCCAGCGGTCACCATGTCTCCTGCCAACAAGGCAGCAACCGCTACATTGGCGATAGAACTTGCAGCAACAGCTTCCTTATAAGACAATTTTTTAGGCAAGACACTACGGCTGTCGCGAGTACGTAATTCATAGTTTGGAATGTAAGCTAGAAAATCACACTCTGGAAAGTCTGCTACGATAGCAGAGACTTGCCCTTCAACAGAACTTGCAATAACGAGATTACCATAAATGGCTGGAGCCACATTGTCAGGATGCCCTTCAATCTTGGTCGCTAACTGCAATTTTTCATGGTCTGATAAGTTGAGTTGACCCAGTTGGTTGGCTAGTTCAATCCCAGCAACGATAACCGAGCTGGAAGAACCCAAACCGCGCGCCAAAGGGACATCACTGGTCATTTTCAAGCGTCTTGGTTGCAAGTCTGGTACAATTTGCAAAGCGATTTTGAGCAAGAGATTACGCTCATCATGTGGAATCCATTTGCCAATCTGGTGTTCAATCAGCCACTCATCTCGTTCTTCGCAGACCTCAATTTGAAGATACTTGGTTACAGCTACACCGACCGAGTCAAAACCTGGCCCGATATTGGCACTGGTTGCAGGTACAATAATCTTCATCTTATTCTCCTAGCACCTTGAAGGTATTCAAGAGGTCGAATTCTGAAACCTTCTTCAATTCAGCTGAGACATTTTCAAGCTGGGCTTTATTAATCTTGTGTGTGATGATAACGACACGCGCCTTGTCACCCTCTTTGCCATCTTGAAGGATTTGCTTAAAGGAAATATCTTGAGCATTGAAGATTTCAGCCAACTTCAAGACCTGACCTTTTGAGTCTAGAGCCAAGATTGAGAAATAGTAGTTTGCTTTGACATCTTCAGGATTTGCCAAGACCAAGTCACGGCTATATTCGTTGAAGTCTTTGCCAATAGTACCATCATTCAAACGACGAACGATACGGACAATATCAGCTACAACACTTGTTGCAGTTGGTTTTTGACCAGCACCTGGTCCGTAGTACATAGACTCACCAATACCGATAGATTCTACAAAGACAGCGTTCATTACGCCATTCACACTAGCAAGTGGGTGCGCTTTAGGTAGGAAGGTTGGAGTCACTTCTGCAGCAATACCTGAAGAAGTTTCCTCAATAGAACCAACCAATTTCACTACGTAACCAAGCTCTTGAGCTACAGCTACGTCTTCTGGTGTGATATTGCGGATTCCCTTGTGGGCTACATCATCAAAGGCAATCTTCATGCCAAAGGCAAATTGGCTCAAAATAACCATCTTGTAGGCTGCATCAATCCCATCTACGTCATTCGTCGGATCGCTTTCTGCAAATCCTAGACGTTGTGCTTCCGCAAGAGCATCATCGTAAGACCAGCCTTCTTCCACCATCTTGGTCACCATGAAGTTGGAAGTTCCGTTGACTACTCCAAGCACGCGCGTAATTTTATCAGAAGCCAAGGAATTTGCTAAAGTACGAAGAATTGGAATCCCACCAGCAACTGCTGCTTCGTAGTAAAGTGCTACCTTGTTAGCTTGAGCGATTTCTAGCAATTCTGCGCCATGGACAGCTAAAAGGTCCTTGTTAGCAGTAACAACGTGTTTTCCAGCTTCCAAGGCACGAGTGATAAAGGTTTTAGCAGGCTCAATACGCCCCATCAATTCCACTACGATAGTAATATCCTGGTCTGATAAAATATCATCCACATTGGTTACAAAGTTAAAGTCATTCCCTGCTGCAAGCAAGCGATTTTTTTCATCTTCATCCTTGACCAATACCTTAGCAACTTTGATATCTGAATGTGCTGATTGATTGATTTTTCCTCCATTTTCCTTTAGGAGGAAAGGCACACCACTTGCAACGGTACCAAATCCTAGTAAAGCAATTTTAACTGTCATCTTTATCTCCTCGAAATTTTCTAATATAGCCATTATAACAGAATTTTGTGAAAATTCCTATTATAGTAAATCACTATTTCAGTATAAAAAGAAAAAACGAATCAGACGATTCGCTCTTCTTAAAATCTGAAAATAGCTTTCCAGAAAGGATTAGCCGATTTTTTGCAGATTGAGCACTGCATCGTGACTCATCAAGACTTGACCATACTCTTGTAAGACTGAGCGACTGATATCACTATCGTCTGCAAACTCGCGCATACGGGCCAACAGCCAAGCTGGATATGGGCTTGGATGATTTTCAATATCCACTAAAATGGTCAAATAATAGCGCTCGTTCATTTTGTAGAGTTCAGAAGTTTCCATTTCAAAAGTCACTGTCTTGGCAAAAACTACCAAGTCAGCCAACTTAGCAAAAGAAAGGATGTAGTAGATGTAAGGTTCTTTCTTACTCTCAGCTTCTTGTTCAGCCTGCTCTTGCTCTTCTTCCTTGGCTTCAACTTGCTCAAGAGATTGAATGGCTTCGATATCATCCTTGGTTTTGTCTGCGATGCTTTTTTCCAGGGTTTTGATAAATTCATCTGGAGACATTTGAGCCAATTCTTCCATATCTGGCAAATCCGATAAGTCTTCAAAATCTAGATTTTGGTCAATCTTTGACTTGGTCACAAAGACATCTACCTTATCAGGTTTTGGAGTCACACGGAAGCTCAACATGCCTGTATCCAGAAAGCTATCAGGCATCTCTAGCTCATCCAAGATAGCATAAAAGAACTCTTCTGTTTTTTCTTGAGGAACGAGAAAGTCAGCAATCTCCATTCCACGATCCATCAAATCCTCTAAAGACATCGTGATTTTTAAAGTTGTATCACTAATTTGTTTCATTTTCATTGCTAGTAACCTCATACTTTCAGTTCTATCTATTATACTAGATTTTTACGATTTTATCAAAAGAAGGCTCCTCTATACGGATAGATTTTCCCTAGGGTCTTTCTATAGGAGACTCCAAAAGAAAATTTCTGCAGACAGATAGAAAAAGCCTTCAAAATCAGCTCTTAGCCGATTTTGAAGACCTTATACATCAGAATACTTATAATTTAAAGGTTGCTACACCAAGGATAGAACGATTTAAGTTTCTGAGAATTTGAAGACTTTGCTCAAATTTCTTATAACGAGTCACTCCGTACTCTTCAACAAGAAGGACTGTATCTCTTTCCAAAAGAGATGATACATCCTGTAAATCTACAAAATGCATTCCTTTTAAAGCTTCTTGACTCTGTTTCAATTTATCTAGGATAGCTTTATTTGAGCTAACGATGGTCAATTCCTGTCCAGTATTTTTGTATGACAAAACATCTGCTAGGTTAGCAATTGTTGTAATCTCTGTTACAAAATCAATTTGATACTGAGAAAAATCACCTACTCTATTGATTGTTGGATTAAAGAGATAAACTAACACATTTCCCATCACAACCAAAATCACACAAACCACTCCAATAACAACTAAACGAAGAATCAGATTTTTCACATTTAAGCCAAGCGCTGTTTCACCATTTGCGTTCAATTCTTTAGAGTTGATGGTTTCCAGTTTTTCAATTTTCACATTTGCATAGGCATGTTTAAATTTCTCAATCAACCCATCAATTTTTTTCTCTAACAAGTCATTGGCATCTTTACTTGATGTCAAAATTTTCACACCAACCCCTGCATCGTCAATCATATAGTAGACGGTCAATTTTTTCCACCAATAGTCATTCGTTGAATTTTTCAAGGTTGTTTCTGTCGTGTCTAATTCACTTGCAATTTTTTTCAACTCACTGGGTTCTACATCATTGAAAAGATAAGCTCCATTCAAATTACCATCAATCAATTTCCCATAAAAATCACTATAACCACCAATTTGATGATTCAAAATCGTTTTGGCCGACTCTTTTGGAGGAGTGATTTTATAGATAAGATAAGTTGAATAACTTGTTGTATCTTTGACAGTGTTTTTATTCCTAACTGCTTTAATTGTAAATGGTACAGCAATGAGAGCAAATAAAGCGATGAGAGCTAAAATATTTGCTTTTCGCTTTTTATAAAGATTTGCAAACAAATCAGCTACTGAATAATGTTCAAACATGATTTTTTTCTCCTTTGTTTAGTAGATACTAGTTTTCCTTTGTAAGCATTTTTGCTACAAATATAATCACAAGAACAATTCCCCAGAATTGCATTGTAAATAAATTGAAGAAACTTTCTGAAAAGCTGCTTCTTGGCATAAAGAATAGATTATTCAAGATGAGTAGGGATAAAGCAAATAGGATTGTCCTTGAGCGATAGGCTACTTGCAGCATGGCTATAAATAATACGCCGAGTAAGAAACTAAGCAGAAAGACTCCAATCATACCATAGTCGGTATACAACTCCATGATATAACTACTTCCGATACCATGCCCTTTCAAGTATTCCTTGTTCAAGACAAGATAGGATAGATTGTGGGCATAACTATTACTATCAATAGCTAGTTCCACACTATTGGTTGTATGTTCAAAGGCTTTTCCTCCGAAAATGGCTCCCAAACTCCCCCTTGCAAAATAATCAAGAACAGGACCAAAAGTAAAATTACGGAAATCTCGGTAAGGGAGGCTACTGTTAAATAGAAAACCTCGAGCCAGAACACCAAAACTAGTCCCTTGTTTATAGATAAAGTCAAGTAAGATATCCCAGAAACCTGTATGGGAAACTTGGACATTATCCCGTACATAATTGAGTACTCCCATCGCTAACATGAGAATAGGAGAACCTACAAAAATCGCTAACTTTTCTTTAAACCCAATCCATTTTCCTTTTTCAGCTTGCTCCCGCATAAAGTAATAAACAAAAGCAAATAAAATACTTAAAATAAAGGGATTTCGTGTCCCAATTGCCAAATGAATAGTGTTAGCTGCAATAAAGGAGACAAGCACTGCTGTGGCCTGCAATTTCTTTGGCTTGGTTGCCAGATACATACACATTGCATAGACCGTAAAGGTAGACAAAATGTAGGTAAAATAAGGCAGTTTACTTTCAAAATTTGCATAGTAGGCATAGTAGGAAGTCTGCAAACGATACAAGAGCCGTTCAAATAACCGAATGAAATAGAAAGGATAAGTTAGAAGAAAAACTCCTAGTGATACAAAGCGTAACCGCTTGATATAAACCTCTTTTAGAGAATTTCCTATATTTGCTACTTTTATTTTCTTCCTAGCTATGAAGTAACGAGCCAGGACGCCTCCTGTTGTCAAGCCCAGAATCGAAACCATGACAACTATAAAGGCAAAACGATAGGCTATTGGATGATAGGTATCCAAAGCACCATCCCTAAAATAATCAATGGTCGGTCTTGATACCAGAAATACAAAAATGGTTAAATAGAAAATAAAATGGATTAAGTAATACTTGATATCATTCCAACAAGCAATCAAGCTACTAACCAACAAGAACAATAAAGTAGAAAGTAAGCTAACATTATTATTATTAAACAGATACACAATTCCACTTACTAGCGTCAAGGCATAACTGACTATGGTCAAACTAAATAATAATCGTTTCCCATCAATCACTTGGTCACCCCCGTTCTAATGTAATTTTTTAGATTTTTCAATATTTTTCAGTAATAAGAATCGGTATAAGGAAATATTTATGAATAGGGCCAAAGCACTAATTCTTCTCCCCTTACGGAAAATTGGATTCCTAGAAATAGCAAAGGCATGGCCTTTTAAAAAACGATGAATCTGAGAATAGGCTTCAAACTGTTTATACTGATCATCTAGCAACATCTTATCCAGAATAAAGAAGTGGGCATAGGCCAATCTGAAAAAAGCGACCTCTTTCAAGTCAGGATAGTTTTTCACAACTTCATTATAAAACTTTTGGTAGATATCAATATAGGCTAAATCCTTCTCTGCATAGGGTTTGGTCGTAATACTATCCCCTCTATGGAAATAGTAATAATAGGGTTTAGTATTAACCACATACTTCTTGGCCAACTTGATTAAATCAAAATGGTAATAGGCATCTTCGTAAATCAACCCCTTAGGAAAGGATAGGGCAGTTGCAATCTGTCTCTTGATTAGCTTATTGCAAATCGTCCCAGGTATTTTTTCACCTATGAGGTATTCCTTTAGAAATGTTTGAGAATCACAGACAAAATAGTCATCCTGATTGGCTGACTGTGGGCTTTCATCATTAGCATAGACATTCATGACACCACAGCTCGAAACATCCGCATCTTCTTGAACTAATTGCTCATATAAGCTCTGAATCATTTCTGGATGGATATAATCATCTGAGTCAATAAAAATCAGATAATCCCCGTGAGCCTGCTTCATCCCATCATTTCGTGCTTGCGACAATCCTTCGTTCTTTTTATGAAGCACTGACACCCTGTCATCTTGTTCAGCGATTGAATCACACAAGCGACCACTTTCGTCTGTTGCACCATCATCAACAAGAATAATTTCCAGATTTTGATAGGTCTGCTTCTGAATGGAAGCTATCGATTTTTCTAGGTACTGCGCCACATTATAGACTGGCACAATCACACTAATTAATGCAGTTTCCATGCTACTCCTCTAATAGTTTTTCTACTTGTTCGATTTGTTTTGTAATTGTAAATTGTTGAATGAATTGGCTAGCCTCATCGACATCAAAGTTTGAGGCAGAAGTCATGTAATTAGTAATCGCCTGAGCTGCCTCTTGATTGCTCTCAATGATTTGTCCAAATCGTCCTTCTTGGGATAATTCCTCAGCCCCTCCAACGTCCGTAGAGATAAAAGGGAGTCCCAGACTCAAGGCCTCCACATACACTCCAGGAAAACCTTCTTGTTTAGACATAGACAAGAGAACTTTCGTCTGAGATAAATACTGATAAGGATTTTTTTGATAACCAAGGAAATGTACATAGTCCTCAATCTCATACTCTTTGACTCGTTTTTTCAGTTCCTCTTCCATATCACCAGCCCCGATAAAATAGAGATGATAGTTTTTTCCCTCTTGGTGTAATAATCGTATCACTTCCACTACACGGTCAGAACCCTTATTTTCCTCAATCCGTCCGATAGTACAGATACTTTGAGGAGCAATCTCGATATCGATCTTCTCTTGAGATTTTTCTAGAATAGTCTGAAAATCATATCCATTGTAGATTGTCTGTAATTTAGAAGCATAATCTGGATAAACTTCCTTGATAGAATTGCTGGTCTTTTTTGAAATCCCTACAATTGTATTCGCAGCATCCAACTGGCTTCTATGTGATTCTCTTTTAGAGCTATCCTTAAGAAGTTCTTCAATACTTCCATGAATCCAAGATATCTTCTTGACTTCTCTTCTTTTAGAGAACAACAGTGGTGGATTCATAATGGTAAAAGAAACTTCAACATCATAATCATCTTTTACAAGCAAACGACGAGTCAGTCTTGGAAAATAAATTCTCATTCTCCACAAAAAAGCTCGTAACCATCTGGTTTGGCGATAATCTTGAAGGGATTTTAAAATGCGTACATGCTTTGGAACAGATTCATATCCCTTGTCAAAGTGCTCCATTTCAAGAATATCAATATCATACTTTTCTGGATCCAGATTTGAAACAATGGTTGATAGAATCTTCTCTGCACCACCTCCAAGAGAAAAAGACCACATAAAAAATAAGATTTTTTTCTTAGCCACCATATTCTCCCTTGTATTCTGTATAAGACTTATCCATATCAGCGATGACAGCATCATGATGCGGTACCTGCTTGTCTGCTGGTGGAGGCGTCATATAATCCCCAAAAGCAGTTCTGAGATAGACATCATAGCCGATTGGAATAGGCATCTCTGTTCCTTCAAATGGCAAGAAAAGATTGTCTTCAAAAGATGTGATTGGGTACTTGTTTCTCATGTAGCCAGGACCTGAGCATAATTCTGTAATGCCATCACAATCAGCCAAATCATACTTAGTCATTTCTTTCTCAGCTTTTTTCCAGATGCGATAACGGAGAGATTTTGGAGTCAAACCCAGTAAAATGCGACTTCCCCATTTCATGAGAGCACCATGCTTTTCTGGAATAGTTTGCGCACAAAAGAGTGAATAAATCAAGGCCCAACGAACCTGTTTTTTCCGCTCAGCTGGATTTTTCGGATAATAATCCAAAGGCAAAACATCCAAGGCCAGACCATGTGGCAAATCCAAATCCTGCTGATAAGGCTTGATACAGGTGGTTTTCTTGTCACGAATGGTAATAAAAAGATTACGATCAACAAAATCCTTGTGACTCTTTGACAAGAAATAACGTTCATCTGCATAACGAGGCCATAATTCTGCTAATTTCTCATAATCTTTACGAGGCATAAAAAAGTCTAGGTCGTCGTCCCAAGGAATAAATCCCTTGTTTCGAAGGGTACCAATAGCGCCTCCGCCACAGAGATAACAGAGCAAATCATGTTCTTTACAAAAGGCCACAAAATATTCAGCCATCTCCAGACTACGAGCCTGAATTGCTTTTAAATCAGTCATATTGTTCATTATTCTTTCTATCGTATCGTTTCATTATACCACAAACAAGGGGTGAAAATCTATTGCAGACTGTAAAAAATCAAAGCCTGACTGCTATCCAAATAGCTATCAAACTTTGATTTTTCTGTCTTATACTCTTCGAAAATCTCTTCAAACCACGTCAGCTTCACCTTGCCGTAGGTATAGGTAACTGACTTCGTCAGTCTTATCTACAACCTCAAAACTGTGTTTTTAGCAGCCTGCGGCTAGCTTCCTAGTTTGCACTTTGATTTTCATTGAGTATTATCTTATCTCAAGCCCATTTGAGCGAGCTTGGTTTGATATTTGTTTTGATCAACCAGCAAGCCCAAGCCTCCATAAACATCATAGGCATCTACCCAGTCACCCAGTTCTGGAATCGTCAATTTTTCAATACCATTTTTTGCTCCATCCAAAACAGATAAACCGTTTGTTAGGAGGAAAGTATAGGGTACGTTGGTTGAGGTCATAGCAAAAACCTTTCCAAGAGCTTCAGAACCAGTGAAAAGTTTAGTGGGATCTTTAATTTGCTCTAAAATTGCTGTTAAAACTTGTTGCTGTCTTTTTGTACGGCCGTAATCCGCCTCATCATCATCACGGAAACGAGCATAATTGAGCAGGGTCGAGCCATTCATCTGCTGTTTTCCGACTTTAATGGTTTGGGTTGGAGACTCAGTCTCGGTAGCGTATAAATCATCTCCGACTGTAGCTTCTGTTAGGGGACGCCCATTCAATGTTGAAAATTGAGCATCAATCGTCACCCCATCAGGGAAAAGCGTGTCAATCGCTGTGGCAAAGGCCTGGAAATCAACCAAGGCGTAGTACTTAATGTCCAAGTCAAAATTATCTTTCAAGACTTGGCGAACCATTTCTGCCCCTTTTTGCCCTTCTTGTTCTCCTAACTCGTAGGCTACGTTTAACTTGTTATCTGTCTGTTTTCTACCGTTAATCACTTGACTATAACCATCTATATAGACCAAATTATCACGCATGAAACTGACTAGCTTCATTTTCTTATCTGAGCCCCCGACATTTAATACCATAATAGAGTCAGTTCGTGTCTCAACACTGTTCTGGCCGATTCGACCATCAGTACCCATGATTAAAATATTAACTCCATCTCTAGTGTCCTGACCATTAAAGACTTCTACTTGAGCTGCCCGGGCATCAGCAGTTTTCTTTGCGCTAGCATCTTGGTAACCACGCAAAAACATGAATACCATGGCCAAAGCCACACAGACCAAAAGTGAAAAAATCACCATAAAAATTCGTTTAAGACGGAGCTTCCGTCTTTTCTTTTTTGGAGGGAAAGAGAGTGCTTGTGATTTGGATTGTGAGCGACTCCGGTTCGCATAACTTGGTAAGTCAACCTGCTCTTCTCTTTCTTGTTCCAAGCTAGAGCTACTATTTCCCCTAGCAAGAGTTAGCTTTTCTTGCAAATAGACAAACTCATTTTTTTCTCTCTCATTGAGATAGTGAATATTTTTTAGCAAATAATCATAACGCAACTGCTCATGATGACTTAAGGGATTTTCTTTACTCATCTTCTCTCCTTTCCATGGTCTGATATTGGATAAATAGGATAGGCACCCAGAATTTTATACTGGATTCCAATCGCTTCTAATTCTTTTTGGGCAAAGTGGACCAAGTCCTTATCGGTATAATCCACATCGATAATGAAAAAGTATTCACCCAGTGCTGTCTTGAGTGGACGACTTTCAATTTTTGTCAAGTCAATTCCTCGCCAAGCAAAGGTCGACAGGGCCTTATAAAGTGCACCTGGAAGGTTGTCAGGTAATGTCAAGGCCAAACTCATCTTTTCAGTTTGTGCTTGCAAGGGAATACTAGGCTTTTCAGCTCCTAGAAGCCAGAAACGTGTGAAATTGGCTTCCATTTCCTGAATATCCTCGGCAATCAGTTCCAATCCATATTCTTCAGCAGAACTTCTAGGTGCAATTGCTGCAAAGGGCTGATCTGGATGTTCGGAAATAAAACGGGCCGCATAAGCTGTACTAGCTGTTACCTCGATTTGAGCCTCTGGATATTGTTCATCGATGAATTTCTTTCCTTGAGCCAAGGCCTGTGGATGTGAAAAAATCTTTTCAATCTTAGTATGGCCTGGAACCACCATCAACTGCTGATGAATAGGCTGAACGATTTCTGCTACTGCTTGGATGTGAGCCTGATGAAAAAGATAGTCCAAGGTTTCATGAACACTACCCTCAATAGAGTTTTCAACTGGCACCACAGAATAGTCCACTAATCCTTGCTCATAAGCCTTGATGACATCTGTAATGTTGGCAAAAGCCTGCAATTCCTCATGAGGAAAAGCTGTCTGCACAACGTGGTGTGAAAATGATCCCTTGGGACCTAGATAAGCAATTTTCATCTTAGTTCCTCTATAATTTCCTCTGGGCTTAGCTTGGTCACATCCAAAACCCGACTAGCCACTTCCTCATACCAAGCCTGTCTTTCTTGAAAAATAGCTACTAGTTCTTCCTTGCTATTATTTAGAAAAAGCGGTCGCTGATTGTCCTTATCAGCTGCGATACGTAGGTAGAGGGTTTCAAAATCTGCTTTCAGGTAGATGTTATCTGTATTAGTCTTGAGTAAGTCACGATTTCTCTGAGAAATAACCACTCCTCCTCCAGTTGACACGACTTGGTCTGTTTGTAGTAAATCAGCTAGGACTTCTGATTCTACCTGACGAAAGGCTGCTTCTCCCTTTTCAGCGAAAAAATTCGCAATGGACATACCTAGGCGCTTCTCAATCAGAGCATCCATATCAAGGTAATTAGGGTCCAAGCCTCTTGCAATAGTCGATTTTCCAGCCCCCATAAACCCTAATAACACCTTAGCCATGAATCAAGCTCTCCAAATCATCAAAGAAACTAGGATAGCTGGTATTGATGGCTTCTGCACGGTCAAGCTCCACCTCTCCACCTGCAACCAATAGGGCTGCGATAGCTGTCATCATGCCGATACGGTGGTCACCAAACGTATTGACTCTAGCACCGTGAAGAGCTGATTTTCCTTTGATAATCATCCCATCTGCCGTAGGAGTAATATCTGCTCCCATACTATTTAAGGCGTCTGCCACAACCTGAATACGGTCTGTTTCCTTGACCTTGAGCTCCTCAGCATCCTTGATAACTGTTACATCTTGGGCTTGGGTCGCAAGTAGGGCAATAATAGGCAATTCATCAATCAAACGTGGAATCAAAGCGCCACAAATCTCTGTTCCTTTCAAGTCAGAAGACTCAACAATCAAGGTTGCAGATTTAGCGACTGGATCGATTTCAGTTATTTCCAATTTTCCACCCATGGCACGAATGACATCAATAATACCGGTGCGAGTTTCATTGATCCCCACATTCTGCAGCACTAGACGAGAATTTGGAACAATCAAACCTGCGACTAACCAAAAGGCTGCACTGGAAATATCTCCTGGTACGACCACCTTCTGTCCTGTCAATTTTTGTGGCCCTTGGACTGTGATTTTCTTACCGTCCACACTTAAATGACCACCAAATTGTTTCAACATATCTTCAGTATGATTACGGGTGCACTCTTTTTCGATAATAACTGACTCCCCCTTAGCTTGTAAGGCTGCAAACATCAAGGCTGACTTGACTTGGGCAGAGGCAATTGGCAACTCATAATGAATAGGTCTTAGGTTTTTCGTCCCTTTTAAGCGAAGGGGAGGCAAGTCTCGTTCAGTTTGCCCTGAAATGCTGACGCCCATTTTTTTCAGTGGAAGGGTCACACGGTCCATAGGACGTTTGGAAAGACTATCATCTCCAAACATCTCTACTTCGAAATCTGCACCAGCAAGGACACCTGAAATCAGGCGAATCGAGGTGCCAGAATTTCCCATATTAAGGGCATTTTGTGGCGCTTTTAAGCCAGCCATGCCTACACCTTGAATGGTAATAACCCCATCTTTATCCTCAATTTCAACACCAAGGTCACGAAAAACCTGCATGGTCGAAAGAACGTCTTCACCTCGCAGAATATCATAAACCTTGGTCTCACCCTCAGCCAAACTTCCAAAGATAATGGAACGGTGGCTGATAGACTTGTCACCTGGGACGCGGATACTACCATGTAAATGGCGAATGTTTGTTTTTAGTTTCATACTGGACCTCATACTTGCAATACTTTTACCTATTTTATCATAAAAAGTCAGAAATTCCTTAAAAATTCCTGACTTTAGGATCGTTCTTTTCTTATTTCAGCAATTCTGAAACTGGTTCAAAAACAATTTTTTCAATGTCAGAAAGGTAAATGGCCAATTGTTGTTGCTTGGTAAAGAATTCTGACAAGAGGCTATTTCCTTGAATCTGTTTACCAAAGCCTTCCATCTTAGCTTGGAAGGACGCATCTGGCATTTGACCTGTCTGTGCTAGTTTTTGAATTTCCTCTTGAAAGGCAAGATATTCTGTAAAGATTTTGCTTGCCTCAGCATCTGCTGCAATCGCATCTTTAGCTGCTTTAACAGCCTTGTATTCTGGTAATCCGCGTAGACCGCGACTGAGTTCGTTTGCACTATCGTAAATATTTGACATGTTCTTCTCCTTATTTGATGACGACTGTATAGTCGGTATTTTCTGTTATGAGATGCTCAGCTCTTTCCAAGTCTTGAGCATTTTTAAATGAAATTTGTAGGATTCCGTGAATATCCTCACGATTTTCCTCGTTGATGTGGATGTTAACCAAGGAAGTTCCACGTAGCAGTTCCAAAATCCGCAGGATGACATCTTCTTCATCAGGAACGTCAACATAGAGGTCGTAAGAGCTATCCACACCACCACGCTTATGGATTTCCATGGTCTGGCGTTGTTCACGCGCTTGGTTAAAAAAGTTCCAAATTTGCTCTTCATCTCCCTTACTAATGGCCTGACCAATCACTTCCAAACGTTCCTTGAAATCCTCAATTCTATCCAGAATGGTCTCGCTATTGGACAAGAGAATGGAGGTCCACATTCCTGGCTCGCTTTCCGCAATTCGGGTCATATCTCGAAAACCACCTGCCGCAAAGCGCCTTGCCATCTCATGCTCTTGAGCATAGACCGCAGTCTGCTCCATGAGACTAGAAGCCAAAATATGAGGAAAATGGCTAATCTGAGAAGTGACACGATCATGCTCCTTGGCATCAATCTCGATAAAACGAGCATGAAGACCTGAAAGCAGATCCTTCATTTCCTTAAGCGTGTCCTGACTTGTCAGGCTTGAAGGTGTAAAGATATAATAGGCATTTTCAAAAAGATTGACATCTGCCGAAGCAGCCCCTGTCTTGTGACTACCAGCCATGGGATGGGCCCCGACAAAGCGAACAGACTTGCCAGCCAAATACTGCTCCGCCGCATCCACAATGGTTGACTTGGTCGAACCAGCATCTGAAATAATAACGCCTTCTCGCAAATCCAAATTGGCCAACTCCTTAATGAAAGCAATAGTTTGTTTGATTGGCAAGCTGAGGATAATGACATCTGCCAAAGGAGCAAAACTAGCAAAATCATCCGTTGCACGGTCAATCATACCTTCTTTCAAGGCGATATCTCTCGAAGCTTGACTACGATTATAACCTAAAATTTCATAATCTGGATGATCGCGTTTGATACCAAGTGCCATAGAGGCTCCAATCAACCCAAGACCTGCGATATAGATTGTTTTTGCCATAGGAACTCCTTAATAGTTCTTTGTATAGTCTCGGTGTTTGGCTACCGCTTCTTTTAGTTCCTCAAGATTATCTGATGAGAATTTTTCGAGGATTTCTTGCGCCAGAACCGTTGCTACAACTGCTTCCATGACCATTCCTGCAGCTGGAAGAGCAGTCGGATCACTTCTCTCCACGGTTGCCTTGTAAGGTTCGTGGGTTTCGATATCCACACTCATAAGAGGTTTATAAAGAGTAGGAATGGGTTTCATGACCCCACGAACAACGATGGGTTGCCCATTAGTCATACCACCTTCAAAACCACCTAGATTATTGGTACGGCGAGTATAACCGTCTTCTTTAGACCAGAGAATTTCATCCATAACTTGGCTGCCTTTACGATAACCAGCCTCAAAGCCAAGACCAAATTCCACCCCTTTAAAGGCATTGATAGAGACAACAGCTTGAGCCAATCTTGCATCCAATTTTCTATCCCATTGGACATAGGAACCAAGACCAACTGGAACTCCTCCGACGACTGTCTCCACAACCCCACCGATGGTATCACCATCACGTTTGATTTGGTCAATATAGTCCTTGATTTCCTGTTCTCGTTCTTGGTTGACAATAGAAACTTCAGACTGGGCAGCTCTTTGCTTAATTTCAGCGACTGTCAGATTTTCAGGAACATCTATTTCCTTACCACCAAAGACCACGACATGGTTGGCAATCTCCATATCCAGCTCAGCCAAGAGGCGTTTGGCTACTGCACCAACTGCCACCCGCATGGTGGTTTCACGAGCTGATGAACGCTCCAAAGAATTTCGCAAATCATCAAAACGGTACTTAATCCCCCCAACCAAATCGGCATGACCTGGGCGAGGATGAGTAATTTTCCGCTTGCTTTTAAGGCGGTCTTCAATGTCCTCCGCAGACATGATGTCCAGCCATTTCTGGTGGTCCTTATTGATGACATCCATAGTAATAGGCGCCCCTGTCGTCTTCCCGTGGCGAACACCCGAAGTAAAGACAACCTGGTCACTCTCAATCTTCATACGACCACCACGACCGTAGCCACCCTGACGGCGTCTAAGATCCTCATTGATATCCTCAGCTGTCAATGGAAGTCCAGCTGGAATTCCCTCAATAATAGCTGTTAGACGGGGGCCGTGTGATTCTCCTGCAGTTAAATATCTCATACACTCTCCTTATTTTACCAAGTAGTCTTTCATCTCTTCCAGAGAAACTGGGTGAATGGTCGCTGAACCAAGCTCTGGCACCAAGACCAATTTCAAGGTGTTACCACGCGCTTTCTTGTCATGAGTAAGAGCCTGATAAAGCTTGTCAACTTTCCAATTTTCATAGTCAACAGGCAAGCCGAATTTCTGACACATCTCTGTGATAGATTGGGTAATGCCAGCTGGCATGAGGCCTTTTTCCTCAGCAACCTTGGAAATCTGTACCATTCCCATGGCAACAGCCTCTCCATGCATGACCTTGCCATAACCGGCAGTCGCTTCGATGGCATGGCCAATAGTGTGGCCAAAATTGAGGTAAAGACGAATACCATTGTCCAACTCATCTTCAACCACCATCTTGCGCTTCACCTGACAAGAATGTTCAATCAAGGTCTCTGCATGTTCCAAAATACTCTCAACAGAACCATTCAGTCCCGTCAAGAGAGCCCACAGTTCTGGATCCTCAATCAAGCCATACTTGATAACTTCACCCATCCCTTCAATCAACTCTCTTTTTCCGAGGGTTTCAAGAACAAGTGGATCAATCAGAACCCCATCTGGTTGGGCAAAGGTCCCCACCATATTTTTAGCAAATGGTGTGTTAACGCCTGTCTTTCCACCGATAGAAGAATCAACCTGAGCTGTCAAACTAGTCGGAATCTGAACAAAGTGAATACCCCGCATATAGGTAGAGGCTACAAAGCCAGCCAGGTCCCCAACAACGCCACCACCAAGAGCAACGATTCCATCGCTACGAGTCAGACCTTGCTTGACTAGAAATTCATAGACTTTCTGAACAGTAGTTAAATTCTTTCTTTCTTCACCTTCTAAGAAATCAAAAACAGCTACCTGAAAACCAGCATCTTCTAGGCTGAGCTTGACCTTCTCTGCATAGAGAGAGGCTACATGGTTATCTGTCACAATGACTACCTTTTGCGGTTGCCAGAGTTCTCGCAACCACTGACCAGCCTGGGCCATACAACCTTTTTCAATCTGAATATCATAAGGATGATGAGGAATATCGATTCTGATTTTCATAGGAGAGTCTCCCTTTCTTTATTGGTATTTTTCTGTTAAAGACTGCCAAATCTCTTCTGTCGGCATTTCCTTGCCTGTCCACAGTTGAAAAGCTTCTGCAGCTTGATAGAGCAACATTCCCAGACCATTGACTGCTGGATTGCCCTGACTTCTAGCCCATTTCAAAAACGGTGTTTCAAAGGGTTGGTATATGATATCTGCAACTAAAAGAGTTTCTGGTAAGACTATGTTTTCAGGAACAGGAGAGGATTGGCCATCCATGCCCACACTGGTGGCATTAACTAGCAAATCCGACTCGGCAATCCTTGCTTGCAGTTCAGAAACATATTCTAAAGCACACAAATCCACTTTAAAGCCTGTCTGCTCCTGTAACTTGTCTAGGTAAGGTCTTGTTTTTTCCATAGAAACGGAACGAACAAAGACCGAAATCTGACTGACGCCATCCAAAATAGCCTGTGCCAAGATTGATTTAGCCGCACCACCTGCACCCAGCAGGGTCATCTTTTTACCTGAAATTGTAAAAGAAGGCAAGCACTTAAAAAATCCCTTGCCATCTGTATTATATCCAATTAAATTGCCATTCTCATTGACAACCGTATTAACCGCACCAATCAAGCGCGCTTCATCGCTCAGCTTATCCAAATAAGGAATCACCTGCTCCTTATAGGGCATGGACAGATTGATGCCAAACATCTGGTAGCGACGAATATTGGCCACTGTTTCTACCAAGTCACTCGCTTCAATCTCCCAAGCCACATAAGCACCGTTGGTAGCTGTCGCCTCAAAGGCTCTATTGTGGATGAAGGGAGAAATAGAATGCTTAATAGGATTGGCAACAACTGCAGCTAAACGTGTATAGCCATCAAGCTTCATCCAAAATCTCCCTGATTTTTTTCATGCTAGCTAGAGAAATCTGCCCAGGGGCACTAACCTCATCCAGACTGGCAAAAGACCAACTCGAACCAGTCACATCCGCAGTGATACGAGAGACCTTGCCCACCTTACCCATAGAAATGGTCACATATTCCTGTTCAGGATTGAGGGTTTTAAAGCCTCGTGTATAGTTCATCAAGTCTAAGACATCCTGCTCCGTGTGAGCCATCACCGCAACCTTAACAAGTTTTGGATTTAGGATCGTCAACTCTGACAAGATTTCCATCATGTTCTCAGGTGTTTCTTGGAAATTATGGTAACTCAAAACAAGATTTGGGAAGTCCAGCATTTCCTCAAAAACATCCTTGTAGCTATAGTACTCAAAATCAATATAGTCTGGTTGATAGAATTGCGCAACTTCCTTGATTAGATGGATATACTCTTCTGGAGAAAGGTCGATTTCTCCACCTTCGGAGCGAGTTCGTAGCGTGAAAACCAACTCACGGCCTGCGAATTTTTCAAAAATGGCTGGAGCTACCTGCAAAATCGCTTCTTTAGGCAGATAGTCGGCACGCCATTCAATGATGTCGGCATCCAGGTACCTCGTGGCATCCAGATCCTGAGCCTCCTCTAAACTTCTTGGCATTACTGAAACGATTAATTTCATTTACTAACCTTCATACTAATCACCTTGAGGTAATTACTACTTTCATCTTTTTTATTATAGGCAAAATCTGCTGGAAGACCATATTTGTTTAAAATCTGGTAACTTCTTCCTGCAAAACCTTTATCAATTTGTTCTGTAAATTTCTGACGGGAAACATTGGCAGCATTGGTACTGGCAATGATAATCCCTCCCGGATTTAAAATCTCAAGACTCTGGGAAATCAACTTGTGATAATCCTTGGCCACAGAGAAAGTTTGTTTTTTATTCCGAGCAAAGCTAGGCGGATCTAGGACAATCACATCGTAGGTCAAGTCTTTGCGTTTGGCATATTTGAAATACTCAAAGACATCCATGACTATAAAACGATGCTCGTCTGTGCTGAGCCCATTTGCCTGAAAATGCGCTTGAGACAATTCTCGTGAACGTTTGGCTAGATCAACAGAAGTTGTCTGGCTAGCTCCTCCCATGGCCGCAGCTACTGAAAAAGCCGCTGTGTAGGAAAACATATTGAGCAAGGATTTACCCATAGCCAAGCCGTCAACTAAACTACCGCGAACCTCATGCTGGTCTAGGAAAATTCCTGTCATCAAGCCATCATTCATAAAGACTTGATACAGGACACCATTTTCTAAAACAGTGAAAAAGTCAGGTGCTTCTTGACCATAAACATGGGCAGATTCATAGTCAAAACCCTTAAAGCGGATTTTCTCATAAGCCCCTAAAACCTCAGGGAAAACCTGTCTAAAGGCTTCTGATATAGTCTGACGAATCTGATAAACATAAGAGTTATACCAAGAAAAGACGGCGTAGTCGCCATAAAGGTCCACTGTCAGACCCCCAAAGCCATCTCCCTCTTGATTAAAGAGACGAAAGGCAGTTGTCAAATCATCTTGATAGTAGGCGTTTCTCTTTTCTTTGGCTTTTCTAAACAACGTTTCAAAGAAAGTTTGATTGAAGGCCACCTTGTCTTTGCTGACAAACCAGCCCAAGCCCTTGTTTTGCTGAGAAAGGTAGGCAGTCCCAAGAAAGTTTCCTTCCTGACCCTGCACCTCTACTTCCTGATCCTTAAGATTGACATTCTCAAGATCACTGGCTTCTAGTAAAACTAGCCCCTTAGCAAGCTTCTTTTCAACCCTTTTGCTGACTCTTATTCTATTCATAACTACCATTATATCAAACTTTTAGACAATTCTCAAAAAAGAAACTACCCTTGCTTTTTTACTCTTCTTTTAAAAAATGGTATACTAGACTTCCTGCAAAACTAGGAAGTAAATGTGTAAGAATCACAATAAAAAATGCTCTTCCGTCTTGGAGGAGCATTTCTTTTTATCAACGAAAATCAAATAACAAACTATGAAACTAGCCTCAGGTTAACTGTGAGATTATAGGTAGAGAGGTTGAATCAGCAATATGTGTCTGTCAAATTTAGTGACAAAGGTAGTAGAAGAAAGATGAAGAAATAAATCTGCTTCAATAGGTATCTGGAAAATTTGATTTTATAGAGAAGCCTTTTGTTACAAACTCAATATACTATCAATAAATAATATTATAGAAGCAACAATAATTATAATTTCACCTATCTGCATCATTCTATTTCGAACTCTAAATATATGTTCTATCAAAAATACTTGAAAAAGACACATTATAGGAATTAACGTTTTTGAAATTGAAAAATATCCAAATAAATAAACTATAAACAACAAAAATAGAACTATATTATATTTCTTATTCAAAACATTCCTCCCTATATTTTTGATTACCAATCTTAATCATTTACAACTACATTCTAACAAACTATAAAAGCGTTTGTCGAATTGAATTTATCAAGCAAGCAACCAACTATCTCATCTTTTTTCTATTTCTGCCAATATGCGTGACAGGTAATAATGATAGCCAAAAATAGCAAGAGCAAGCAAGACGATAAGAGCTCCTACTCCCAAGTTGATGGCAAGGATAGGGGAGAGAGACTGAACCAAGAATATGCTCCCAATTACAAGGGCCATCAGGATTGCACTATAAATAAACAATAAAACTATGGCGACTATGCCATTTGAACGATTCACCAGGTCCGTAATGCTACTCCAATTGGTTGACAGATTTTTAACGTCCTTAAAGTAATGGTAGCAAGAAAGGATGACACTGGCAATGATCCAGACTACAAGAAGGTAAATCATCGAAAGGATGGGCAAGCCTAGATATAGAGAAAGACCAAGTAAAGTCAGAATTGGTAAAAAGGACTGAACAGCAAAGATAATCCAAAATTTCACTTTCACATAACGAGCAAAGTCAAAGGGTAAACTCTTCAGAAAATCAACATTTTCCCTCTCCAAGGACAAGGCAATTGAAGGCAGGCTGGTGATATTGTTATTGACAACTGCTATAAACACTCCTACAAAAAACAAGGGTAACCAGTATGGAGGATGAATGTCTGGAACTATCTGAGAATCTCGGATTTTGGAAATCAGACCGATCATCATGAGATAAGGAAAGAAAGCACTTGTAAAAAGCACTGTAACCACGCCAGTACCCTGTCCCAAGAGGGTGAGGTGGTAGCGTAAAACCATGCGGAAAAATCCCTTTTTAGTGGTTGAAATTCTCTCCTTGCTGCGACGTTCTTTTTTGACCTTCTCCTCACTATTAAGCAGGATCACGTCATAAAAACGAGGAAGGACCTTCTTTTTGGTCAGATAAAGCAGGAAGAGAGTTAGTCCTATCCAAGCGAGCAGACCCAATATGGCTTCTGTCGAAAAAGGCTCCACTGCTATTTTGTAAAAGATATGAAGAGGATAAAGGAGAAATGGAATGTCTCTAACTTTGTCAACAATACTTCCAAAAGTCGACTGAAGAAAGAAGATAAATATTAAAGGTATGAGAACTCCTATCCCAATCATCACATTCGAAAAAATAGACTGATACTTTCTGAAGACCGTAGTTTGAGCCAAGAAATGTACTGCCACTACCATCACTAAAGTAACAGAGACAAATAATAAGGTCAAGGACAGTAGCATCAAAGGCAAACCCAACCACAGAGAAGGTGCTAGCCTAATGTAGAGGACCAGAAAATAAGCTAGGATTGGTACAATTCCAGCTAGAGCTGGCAAGAGGACAGACAGACCTTTGGCCATTATAATCTCTGATTCTTTAAAGGCATAGGGCCTATAGGAGGCCAGGTCCTTACTCTCATAAAAGACATTGTAAAATGCAGTGAAAGAAGTTGAAAAGGCCAGCACCAGTAAAATAGCAACCATCGTACTAAAAAAACTTGGCATTTCCTCAAAAGGAAAACGAAAGGCTATATTTATAAACATGAAAAGCATCAAGAGACTGGAAAAAATGTAAGAACTTAGGACTCTAGCGGAAACATTTACTTTTTTTCCAGTATTTTTAGCTTGCTTCTTTCGTAGGTTAGCCAGATTAGCTTCTTAAGATGAATAGAGGATATTGATATCAACTAATTTTTTAATGACCTTGAGACGCATCTGAAACCTCCTCTTTTCTACCAGCAAGGCTAAGGTAGATACTTTCCAAAGACTGGTCTGGGTTGTCTTTTCTCAAGTCCTCTACCTTACCACAATAAATCAAATGCCCCTTTTTCAAAATAGCAATCCGATCACAGACTTGCTCAGCTACCTCTAGCACATGAGTTGAAAACAAAACTGTCTTACCTTTTTGCGCATGCTCCTTCATCATTTGCTTCAAATCAAAGGCAGCCTGGGGATCCAAACCAGTCAAGGGTTCGTCCAAGACCCAAATATCAGGATCAGACAAGAGTGCCCCGATGACAAAAACTTTCTGACGCATTCCATGAGAAAGGGTTTCAATAACCTGATAACGATTTTCAGCAAAATCAAAAACGTTCAATAACCTAGCTAAACTAGCTTCCAAGTCAGAGCTGCTCAAATCATAGGATGAAGCAATCAATTCCCAAAATTCATTGGCCGTTAAACGTAAAAATAAGTCAGGCGAGTCTGCTACGTAGCCAATCTTTCGTTTGATCGCCAAGCGATTTTCCGATAAATCCTGACCATCTACCAAAATACGACCACTGCTGGGTGAAATGATACTGACTAGGGATTTTATGGTGGTCGATTTTCCAGCCCCATTATGACCAATCAAGCCCATAATCTCTCCATTTTCAATCTGCAAATTGAGATTACTCAAGGCCTCTTTATCACCATACAACTTACTAACATTTTGAAATTCAATCATGGGACAACTCCTATCTTTATCTGTATTATATATCGCTATACTAGCACTTTGATACAAAAAAATCAATACTTTATTTTAAGTAGTTAAAATAGTTTCCTTCTATCTTACGCAAACGTTTGCGCTAATAGATACTTTATGATAGAATAAAGAACAAGATTGACAAGTAAGAGGAAACATTATGCAAAATCAAACACTCATGCAATACTTTGAATGGTATCTGCCCCACGACGGTCAACACTGGACGCGTCTGGCTGAAAATGCTCCACACCTAGCTCATCTGGGGATCAGTCACGTCTGGATGCCACCAGCCTTCAAGGCAACCAACGAAAAAGATGTCGGCTATGGGGTCTATGACTTATTTGACTTAGGAGAGTTCAACCAAAAAGGGACTGTCCGCACCAAGTATGGTTTCAAAGAAGACTATCTTCAAGCCATTCAAGCCCTTAAAGCGCAGGGAATTCAACCTATGGCCGATGTGGTTCTCAACCACAAGGCTGCTGCTGATCACAGGGAAGCCTTTCAAGTTATTGAAGTGGATCCTGTAGACCGTACAGTTGAACTTGGAGAACCCTTCACCATCAATGGCTGGACTAGTTTTACCTTCGATGGTCGCCAAGATACCTACAATGACTTCCACTGGCACTGGTACCACTTCACAGGTACAGACTATGATGCCAAACGCCGTAAGTCTGGGATTTATCTCATCCAAGGGGACAACAAGGGCTGGGCTAACGAGGAATTGGTCGATAACGAAAACGGAAACTACGACTACCTCATGTATGCCGACCTAGACTTTAAACATCCTGAAGTCATCCAAAACATCTATGACTGGGCTGATTGGTTCATGGAAACGACTGGTGTAGCTGGTTTCCGTTTGGATGCCGTTAAGCATATTGACTCTTTCTTTATGCGCAACTTCATCCGCGATATGAAGGAAAAATACGGTGACGATTTCTATGTTTTTGGTGAATTTTGGAACCCAGACAAGGAAGCCAATCTGGACTATCTCGAAAAAACGGAAGAACACTTTGACCTTGTCGATGTTCGTCTCCATCAGAATCTCTTTGAAGCCAGTCAAGCTGGCGCAAACTATGACCTTCGTGGCATTTTCACAGATAGCCTGGTTGAACTCAAGCCTGACAAGGCTGTGACTTTTGTCGACAACCACGATACCCAACGAGGACAAGCCCTTGAGTCTACCGTTGAAGAATGGTTCAAGCCAGCAGCCTATGCCCTCATTTTGTTACGCCAAGACGGCCTTCCATGTGTCTTTTACGGAGACTACTATGGGATTTCAGGCCAGTATGCTCAAGAAGATTTCAAAGAAATCCTTGACCGCCTCCTAGCCATCCGAAAAGATTTGGCCTATGGAGAACAAAATGACTACTTTGACCATGCTAACTGTATCGGTTGGGTACGTTCAGGTGCTGAAAATCAATCCCCAATCGCAGTCCTTATCTCAAATGACCAAGAAAACAGCAAGTCAATGTTTGTCGGTCAAGAATGGACTAATCAAACCTTTGTAGATTTACTTGGTAACCACCAAGGTCAAGTTACAATTGATGAGGAAGGTTATGGACAATTCCCTGTCTCAGCTAGATCCGTAAGTGTCTGGGCAGTCAATACCATCTAATAGCTCATAATAACCAAGCTAGGTCCAAGCGGATTTGGCTTTTTTGTATTCACAAAAAGACCTACCCAAATGGATAGATCTTTACTTGATTACAATTTACCTGCTACTGCATCCAACAATTCTTGGATCTTAGGTTGGTTGCTTCCTCCTGCCATGGCCATGTCTGGTTTACCACCACCACGTCCATCGATGATTGGTGCTAATTCTTTGACAAGGTTTCCTGCATGAAGGTCTTTTGTCTTGCTTGCTACAAGGACATTGACTTTGTCACCGATAGCGGCAACTAGGACAAGAAGATCAGAGTAGTCTTTTTGTTTCCAGTTATCTGCAAAGGTACGAAGGGCACCTGCATCGGATACAGACACTTGACTAGCAATGTAACGATGACCGTTGACTTCCTTAACATCTTTGAAGATATCGCCTGCGGCTGCAGCTGCGGCTTTTTCTTTCAACTCAGCATTTTCTTTTTGAAGTTGACGAAGTTGTTCTTGAAGTCCTTCTACCTTGTGAGGTACTTCCTTGACTTGAGGTGCTTTCAAGGTTGCTGCGACAGCTTTAAGAGCATCCTCTTGTTCACGATAGGCTTCAAAGGCTTCCTTACCAGTCACTGCCAAGATACGGCGAGTTCCTGAACCGATTCCTTCTTCTTTGACAATTTTGAAGAGACCAATCTCAGAAGTGTTGCCAACATGAGTACCACCACAAAGTTCAATAGAGTAGTCACCAATAGTCACGACACGAACTTCCTTGCCGTATTTCTCACCAAAGAGGGCCATCGCTCCCATTTCTTTAGCAGTGTCAATATCCGTTTCAACTGTCTTAACTTCAAGAGCTTCCCAGATTTTTTCGTTGACTTGCTGTTCAATCGCACGCAATTCTTCAGCAGTTACAGCTTGGAAGTGGGTAAAGTCAAAGCGAAGGAATTCAACTTCGTTAAGAGATCCTGCCTGTGTTGCGTGGTTTCCAAGGATATTGTGAAGGGCAGCGTGAAGCAAATGAGTCGCAGTGTGGTTTTTCATGACACGGTGACGGCGATTGCTATCAATTGCCAAGGTATATTCTTGGTTCAAGGCAAGCGGTGCAAGGACTTCAACTGTATGAAGGGCTTGACCATTTGGGGCTTTCTGAACATTGGTCACAGTAGCCACAACCTTACCTGACTCATCCAAGATTTGTCCGTAGTCAGCTACCTGTCCACCCATTTCAGCATAAAATGACGTTTCCGCAAAGATAAGAGAGGCAGTTCCTTCTGAAACAGCTCCTACTTCTGCATTGTCAGCAACGATAGCTACCAATTTAGAAGACAATTGGCTAGCATTGTAGTTGAAGACACTTTCTACAGTGATGTTTTGAAGAGTTTCATTTTGCATACCCATTGAGCCACCCTTGACAGCTGACGCACGCGCGCGTTCTTGCTGTTCTTTCATGGCTGCTTCAAAACCTTCACGGTCTACAGTCATACCAGCTTCTTCAGCAATTTCTTCAGTCAATTCAACTGGGAATCCGTATGTATCATAGAGTTTAAAGACATCTTGACCAGCAATGACAGATTGACCTTTTTCTTTCAAGTCTGCCACAATGCCTTGGGTAAAGTGTTGACCTGAGTGAAGGGTACGGGCAAATGATTCTTCTTCGCTCTTAACGATTTTCTCAATAAAGTCACGTTTCTCAAGCACTTCTGGGTAGTAGCTTTCCATGATTTTTCCAACAGTTGGAACAAGTTTGTAAAGGAAAGGCTCGTTGATACCCAATTTTTGACCATGCATAGAAGCACGACGGAGAAGACGACGAAGAACATAACCACGACCTTCATTTCCTGGAAGGGCACCATCACCGATAGCAAATGAAAGAGAACGAATGTGGTCTGCGATAACCTTGAAGCTCATGTTGTCGCCATCTTGGTCATAAACCTTACCAGACAATTTCTCGACTTCACGGATAATCGGCATAAAGAGGTCCGTTTCAAAGTTGGTCTTAGCCCCTTGGATAACAGCCACCAAACGCTCCAAACCAGCGCCCGTATCAATGTTCTTATGTGGCAATTCCTTGTATTCGCTACGAGGAACAGCAGGGTCTGCGTTAAATTGTGACAAAACGATGTTCCAGATTTCAATATAACGGTCGTTTTCAATATCTTCTGCAAGCAGGCGAAGACCGATATTTTCTGGGTCAAAGGCTTCCCCACGGTCAAAGAAGATTTCTGTATCTGGTCCAGAAGGTCCCGCACCGATTTCCCAGAAGTTGTCCTCAATTGGAATCAAGTGACTTGGATCCACTCCCACTTCAATCCAGCGGTTGTAAGAATCTTTATCGTCTGGATAGTAGGTCATGTAAAGTTTTTCAGCAGGGAAATCAAACCATTCAGGGCTTGTCAAAAGCTCATAAGCCCAAGTGATAGCTTCGTCACGGAAGTAATCCCCGATAGAGAAGTTCCCCAACATTTCAAACATGGTATGGTGACGCGCAGTCTTCCCTACGTTTTCGATGTCGTTGGTACGGATAGCCTTTTGGGCATTGGTAATACGTGGATTTTCAGGGATAATGGTCCCGTCAAAGTATTTCTTGAGGGTTGCTACCCCAGAGTTGATCCACAAAAGAGTTGGGTCGTTTACAGGAACCAAACTTACTGATGGTTCTACTGAGTGACCTTTGGTCGCCCAGAAATCAAGCCACATTTGGCGTACTTGTGCACTAGATAGTTGTTTCATATTGTCTCCTTATTTACTTGTTTAATGTGATTGGCTTTCCAGCATTTCCACATAGTCAATCGCGACACAGAGGGAAATGACTAGGTCTGCATAAGCGTCCTCAAGAACCGTTACGGTATAGGTAGAGGTCAGATGGAAGAGTTCCTTCTTAATTTCCGCAATCAGCTGATCGCGATCATCCAGCAATTTGAAATTCAAATCCCAGATATTGCCCTCGATACGAAGACCTAGATTATCAAACTCATACTTATCTCGCCAGAAGGTCAACTTCTTACGAATGACAAAACTCGAGCCATCCCGAAGCTGAATCTCAAAACGAGGAAGTAAGGTCAAGATTTCTTTACTAATCTCACTGACTTGTTCACCAGCCGCATCATAGATGGTAAAGGTTTTAGGAATCTTAAAAAATGATCCCTCCACCTGATAGGCAATTTCTCCCCTGTCATCCTTGATAGCGAAGCGTTCGCCTCCAAGACGAAACTTTTGTTTGACAAGAAATGTTTTCATCAACACCTCCAAAAATCAAAAGACAAGCTCATATCACGAAGGGCGAAAAACCGCGGTACCACCTTCATTCAATGAACTTGTCATTCTCTTGTTCTTATGCAATTGTATGATTGAGTAGCATGACTTCCTAGCTTAGATGGCTCGCAGCACCGCCATTTCTCTGGACTAAGACAAGTGAAAATCAATTCTCAACTTTCTTATTATAACGTTTTTTTAAGCTTGCGTCAACTGGAAATGATCTCCGTTGAATTAGACCAATTCCCTACATCTCTGATTACTTTTTCAGGATATATTTTTTCTTACTGCCATTTTTCTTTTTATCCCAAATTTTCATATTACTAAACACAGCTACTAGAATATTTCCAAATATAAAGGTGCCTATCACCCAATATATGGACTCAGTTGTTAGGTATTGTCGATCCAAGCCATCCTTTAAATGGAATAGTATAGCAGTTTGGTTAACAATCATAAAGGTTGGCCAGAAACTTTTTTTGAAAAAAGTAGACATTTTCATTATTTGTTGCCGCTTTCTGTAAGGTTAATACTCAATAAAAATCAAAAAGCAAACTAGGAAGCTAGCCTCAAGCTGTACTTGAGTACGGCAAGGCAACGCTGACGTGGTTTGAAGAGTATAGGCTTAGTATACTACTAGGCAAGCAAATAAGCAAATAAACAAATAAACAACTAGAATAGAAAAAGATAGGGCTCTAAAAACTGACTTCTATTCCTTAAAAACGAACCAGCTTGACTGATTCGTCTTCTTACGTTTATCTCCTACTTCCGATACATTTTAAACTGTAGGAAGAGGTCGCTATATTTCCCTGTCCATTTATGGTCAAATTTCTCATAAATTTCTAGGTGTTTCATGGTTTCAACATCGGGATAGAAGGCCTTATCTTCCTTTGTTTCCTCTGGGAGCAATTCCTTCGCTGGTAGGTTTGGTGTTGAATAGCCGACATACTCCGCATTTTGGAGAGCATTTTCAGGTTTCAACATAAAGTTGATAAAGGCATAGGCTGAGTTTTGGTTTTTAACTGTTTTGGGAATGACCATATTGTCAAACCAAAGATTGCTGGCCTCTGTCGGTACCACATAACGTAGATTTTCATTTTTTTCTAACATTTGGCTGGCTTCACCAGAGAAGGTCACGCCGATTGCAACATTATTCTGAATCATATAGCCCTTCATCTCGTCCGCAACGATAGCCTTGATATTTGGAGTCAGTTTGTAGAGCTTATCCACTGTCTCTTCCAACTGCTGCAGATCCTTGGAGTTGAGGCTGTAGCCGAGGGAATTGAGTCCTAGTCCCAGCACCTCACGCGCCCCATCAAAGAGCATGATAGAATTCTTATACTCCGGCTTCCAAAGGTCATCCCAATGCTCAGGCGCTTCATCTACCATGGTTTCGTTGTAGATAATTCCTAAGGTTCCCCAGAAGTAAGGGATGGAGAATTTATTACCTGGGTCAAAGGACTGGTTGAGAAACTCTGGTCCGATATTTTCGATTCCTTCAATTTTTGAATAATCAAGCGGAACCAAGAGGTCTTCGTCCTTCATCTTGTTAATCATGTATTCACTTGGAATGGCAATATCGTAGGTCGTTCCACCCTGCTTTATCTTAGTGTACATGGCTTCGTTGGAGTCAAAAGTCTCGTACTGAACTTGAATTCCTGTTTCTTCTGTAAACTGAGTCAAGAGTTCAGGATCGATATAGTCTCCCCAGTTATAGATAACCAATTTTTGACTATCTCGACTATTGATTTTACTATCTAAATGAGTCGCAATTCCCCACAAGACAAGGATAATCGCTGCAATTCCTGCTAAAAATGAATAGATTTTTTTCATGCTTGCTCCTCCTTCTCACGAGAGATAAAGTAATAACCTACAACTAGGATAATACTAAAGAGAAAGACTAGAGCAGACAGGGCATTGATTTCTAAGGAAATCCCCTTGCGAGCACGAGAGTAAATCTCGACTGATAGGGTTGAAAAGCCATTTCCTGTTACAAAGAAGGTCACGGCAAAATCATCCAGCGAATAGGTGAAGGCCATGAAGTAACCTGCAATGATAGACGGAGTCAGGTAAGGAAGCATGATTTCCTTAAACATCTGAAATTGACTAGCTCCCAAGTCATAGGCCGCATGAATCATGTCGCCATTCATTTCCTTGAGTCGAGGCAAGACCATCAAGACCACGATAGGAATGGAGAAGGCCACGTGACTAGATAGAACGGTCAAAAAGCCAAGTGAAAACTTGAGTTGGGTAAAGAGAATCAAGAAGCTAGCACCAATCATAACGTCAGGCGCAACCATGAGGATATTATTGAGTGATAGAAAGGCTTCTTGGTATTTCTTACGAGACTGGTAGATGTAAATGGCACCAAAAGTCCCGATAATGGTCGCTATCAAGGCTGATAGGAAGGCCAAGAAAAATGTCTGAGCCAAAATCAGCATGAGTCTCCCATCTCCAAACATGGTTTCAAAGTGAGTCCAGCTAAAACCTGTAAAGCTATTCATATCATCACCAGCATTAAAGGCATAGCCAATCAAGTAAAAAATCGGCAGGTAGAGGACCAGAAAGACCAGTCCCAGATAAAGGTTGGCAAATTTTTTCATCGTTCTCTCCTTTCCTTAGTCACCCACATGGTGATGAACATGGTCAGGATGAGAATCACACCGATAGTTGAACCCATACCATAGTTGTCATTGGTTAGAAAATTCTGCTCAATAGCCGTCCCCAAGGTGATAACGCGGTTCCCACCAATCAAACGGGTCAGCATGAAGAGACTCAAACTTGGGATAAAGACCGACTGAACCCCACTTCGCACACCGTTCATAGATAGAGGGAAGATGACATGACGGAAGGTCTCCCACTTAGTTGCACCAAGGTCATAACTAGCATTGATGAGATTATTATCCATGTCGTCTAAGACATTGAAAATCGGCAAAATCATAAAGGGGAGCTCGATGTAGCTTGCGACAAAGATAAAGGAAAAATCGGTAAAAAGCAACTGTTGTGAACCAATTCCGATAAATTCCAAGAATTGGTTAATAGAGCCATTTTGACCAAAAATCCCGATAAAAGCATAGGCTTTAAGGAGCAAATTGATCCAGGTAGGAAGGATAATCAGCATGAGCCAGAGTTGACGGTGCTTGAGACGGGTCAAAAAGAGGGCCGTCGGATAACTGATAAGCAGTGTCACAAAGGTCACAATGCCTGCATAAAGCACTGAGTTGAAACTCATTTTAAGATAGGTCAAGTTTTGTGACGCAAAGTAAGATTTGTAATTTTCTAAACTGAACTGGCCTTCGATGTTGAAAAAGGATTGACCGAAAATCAAGACCAAGGGTGCCAATACAAAGAGCGCAATCCAAAGCATGTAGGGTACTACAAAGAGTTTAGAGCTTGTTTTCTTCATCTCTTTCCTCCTCGATTGCATTGATCAAACCTGCTTCTTGCTCTTCGATTTCTACGTACTCCTCAATACGAGCATCGAACTCTTCTTCGGTTTCATTGAGACGCATGATGTGGATGTCTTCTGGTTCAAAGTCCAGACCGATTTCCTCACCCACGATAGCCTTACGGGTTGAGTGGATCATCCATTCATTTCCAAGTTCGTCATAGGCGATAATTTCATAATGAACTCCACGGAAAAGCTGGGTATCGACCTTAACTTGGAGCTTGCCTTCTTCAGGAAGGGTAATGCGCAAGTCCTCTGGACGAATAACGACCTCAACAGGTTCATTTGGCTTCATCCCACCATCAACCGCTTCAAAGCGTTTGCCGTTAAATTCGACCAAGTAGTCCTCAATCATGGTACCTGGCAAGATGTTTGACTCCCCGATAAAGGTGGCAACAAAGTGGTTGATTGGCTCATCGTAGATGTCCACAGGGGTTCCAGACTGGACAATCTCGCCATCATTCATAACGAAAATCCAGTCACTCATGGCAAGAGCTTCTTCCTGATCGTGAGTGACAAAGACAAAGGTAATGCCCAATCGTTGTTGTAATTCACGCAATTCGTACTGCATGTCTGTTCTCAATTTCAAGTCCAGCGCTGATAAAGGCTCGTCCAACAAGACCACACGGGGTTGGTTGATGATAGCACGGGCGATGGCCACACGCTGACGTTGTCCTCCAGAAAGTTTGCGGATGGAACGTTTTTCATAACCTTCCAACTGAACCATCTTGAGAACTTCCGCTACACGCTGCTCGATTTCTTTCTTATCAATTTTACGCAAGCGAAGTGGAAAGGCAACATTTTCAAACACATTCATATGTGGGAACAAGGCATAGGATTGGAAGATGGTATGTACGTCGCGCTTGTTGGTTGGAATATCATTGATACGAACACCGTCTAGCATGATATCTCCTGTCGTCGCATCCAGTAAACCTGCAATAATGTTTAGGATAGTTGATTTCCCCGAACCAGATGCACCTAGAAGGGTGTAGAATTTCCCTTCTTCCAACTCAAAGTTGATGTCTTTGAGAACCTTGGTGTTGCTGTCTTCAAAAACTTTAGAGACGTTTTTGAATTCAATAATTGGTTTTTTCAATTGGCATAAATTCCTTCTTTTTCATAGATTAACCGATCGGGGCTCTGTCAGGTCCCCACTACCTCTTGCAGGGAGTAAAACCACCTGCATACATCTTCGCTACCGATAGGCTTTCACCCCCTTTCCATGACATAGCAGCAGCTTTTCAAATACAGCTTCCTACTTGCTTTCACCCAAGATCCGGACTTCTCTTTCAAGCGTAATACCTGAGTGTTCCTTGACTTTTTCGATAACCGATTGGATCAAGTCCTCGTAGTCTTTGGCCGTTCCATCTGCGACATTGATCATAAATCCTGCATGCTTTTCTGACACTTCTACGCCACCGATACGATAGCCTTTCAAGCCAGCTTCTGAAATTAACTGACCTGCAAAATGCCCGACTGGACGCTTAAAGACCGAGCCACAAGATGGGTATTCCAAAGGTTGCTTGAGTTCACGTAGGTGCGTCAAGCGGTCCATTTCCTGCTTGATAACCTGATGGGTTCCTGGGGCTAGGGCAAATTTAACTGACAAGACAACTGCACCAGACTCCTGAATAGCTGAATGGCGGTAACCAAAAGCCAAGTCTTTAGCAGACAGGGTTTCGATTTCTCCATCCTTGGTCAAGACCTTACAAGACTGCAAGATGTGAGCAATCTCGCCACCATAGGCACCCGCATTCATAAAGACAGCACCGCCAACGCTTCCTGGAATACCACAAGCAAACTCAAAGCCAGTCAAACTATGACGGAGGGCAATGCGAGTTGTTTCAATCAAGTTAGCCCCAGCTTCTGCTTCAATGGTATAGCCATCAACAGAAACGTTATTGAGCTTGTCACACAAGATGACAAATCCACGAATCCCACCATCACGAACGATGATATTGCTTGCATTGCCAAGAACCATCCAAGGGATATTTTCTTGGTTGGCAAATTTCACAAGGCGCGCCAACTCAAAACGATTTCGTGGAAAGACCAAATAATCAGCCTCTCCACCTACTTTTGTATAACTATAGCTATGCAAGGGTTCCTTAAAACGGATATCAATTCCTTCTAAGATTTCAAGCATTTTTTCTCTTACAGACATGTCACTCTTCCTTTTACAAAATTCATTCCATTATACCATTTTTAGAGACATTTGACGACCATAAAAATACCTTGTTTGGATTTTGCATAAGAAAAAGAGGTTCCCCCCTTTTTATGATTTTTTACAAAAGATTTCCTTGGTTCCATAGGCAACCAGAACGAGCTCCAGTGCTAGAATCACTTCAACCAAGACTGGATTTGTCAACCAGCCTACTTGGAAAAGAGATGGTGCCAGATCAAAGAAGGCATGCAAGCCATAGGCTGCTAGGAGATAAATCCATTTCTTCTGGCGAACAGCTTGGTAAACCCAAACTGTCAAAAGTAATTGGAAACCAAGCGCCAAGATTCGCTCAAAACCAAGCAAATAAATCTGCCAGACCGAAAGTGACTGAATGGTTTTTAACATATTTTCAGACAGTAATTGCATAACCTGTGGATTCTGAGTTTGAACTGCCGAAAGAACGATGTAAAGATTGAGTAAACTAATAAGGCCTAGAAAAATCAACTCCAAGCCACCATGCCCTAGGCCATAGGCCAAGGCATCTGCCTTTTCCAAACTTCTCTTTTTCTCCAACCATTTGAAGAAAACAAGACGAGCCGTTTCCTCAAAAAATGCTGCCATGGCTAGGCCATAGATAATATAGATAAGCGGATGATCTTGCAAGAGGGCAATACTACCGTCTTTTTGAGGATGCAAAATCAAGATATGCACCAGTTTTTCCAAAATCTGCGAAGAGACAAAGAAAGCGACTGTACCCAAGCCCAAGACAGCTAGATTAATCTGGTATTTCTTTTTGGCAAACCAAATGCTTCCTATCAGAAAAGCTAGCAACAGCAACATGGTAATAATGATATGAATGGTCATTTTCTTCTCCTATTCTGCCTTTTCAATATCTTTTTTCATCTCGTCAACATTGAACTTAGCAAACAAGTATTGACGGTCTTGGACTGGGAAACGTTGGTCCAACTGGTCAACTGCTCCCACCTCGATAATGCCTTCCTTGATGACAAAATCCATGACATGTCCACCGAAGGTCAAATCATCTGATATGAAGTGCAGATGGTAGCCTGCCACACTGACCCCATGGAAAATCTCAGGCGTCCAGAAACCAACAATAGTCCCCGCAACATTGTCACGACTATATTCCGGTTGATGGGTTGCGACATCAGCAAACTTGGTATCGGGTGTTGACTTAGGAATCATACGCACATGCATATGTGAAAATTCCCCCCGAATCTTGATAGAGCGGAAAAGATTTTCCCCATCATAATAAGACTCAATTCGTTCTTTCAATTCCTTGTCTGTCATCTCAAAGCGCTGGCGGAAAATGACCTCTGCCTGATGCGGTACCACTGCAGCGTAAGGAATAAGGGCATCTGGTGACACTTCCACAATTTCTGGCTGGTCTCCTGACCCTTTGGCCTGATAAGCCTTGCCATCCAAGACAATCAATTCCCCATCAATGGAATCCAAGGTTCCCAAACCAAGGTCACCATGTTCTAGCAATTCTCCTACTGTCATAGTACCACCATAAAGGCCAGCCATCAAGGCTCCAAGAGTATTGTATTGAAATAATTTCACTGGTTCCTGCACGTTCTTATCCATTCACTTTCTTGTCTGTTATTCTATAAATCTTACTCCTAAGTATACCACATTTGCCCCTAGATGTGAACGAGAGAAACGCTCTAGACATTGCCAAGAAGGAAAAAAAAGGGTACAATGTAACAAAATCAAGGGAGGTCTGGAATGAAGAAACAAAGCAAGTACAAAGAGGTCGTTTCCTATCTGAAAAATGGTATCGAGTCTGAACGATTTCCGACGGGTAGTCGCCTGCCTTCTATCCGTCAACTGAGCCTTGACTTTCACTGCAGCAAGGACACCATTCAACGAGCCCTGCTGGAATTACGGCACGAACAATACCTCTATGCCAAGCCCCAGAGCGGCTACTATGTCCTAGAACAAGGGCAACATCAAGACCTAGAAATCGAGGTTACCGACGAACATGCCAGTGCCTATGACGATTTCCGACTCTGTGTCAATGAAACCTTGATTGGACGAGAAAACTACCTCTTCAACTACTATGACAATCAAGAAGGATTAGAAGACCTAAGACAGTCCATTCACAAACTCCTCTTTGAGCAAGCTCTCTACTGCAAGGCTAACCAACTAGTACTGACTTCTGGAACCCAACAAGCCTTATTTATCCTCTCTCAAATATCCTTTCCTAGACAAGCCAAGGAAATCTTGGTGGAACAGCCAACCTACCATCGGATGAATCGCCTCTTGATTGCACAGGGGCTGGACTATCAAACGATTGAACGAGGCATTGATGGGATTGACTTGGAGGAGCTGGAAGGCCACTTCAAAACAGGAAAAATTAAGTTTTTCTACACCATTCCCCGATTTCACTATCCTCTGGGACATTCCTATTCTGAGCAAGACAAACGATCCATTCTTAACTTAGCTGCCAAGTATGATGTCTATATCGTAGAAGACGATTATCTGGGTGATTTGGACTCCAAGAAGGGCCAAACCTTCCACTATCTTGATACAGAGGAGCATGTCATTTATATCAAGTCCTTCTCGACCAGCCTTTTTCCTGCCCTTCGTATTACAGCACTCATTCTTCCAAATGCTATCAAAGAAGCATTTGTGGCCTACAAAAATATCCTAGACTACGACAGCAACCTCATTATGCAAAAGGCCCTGTCACTCTATATTGACAGTCAATTGTTTGAAAAAAATCGTTTGGCTCGCTTGACCAATCATGAATCTTACCAAAAACAAATCGAGGAAAGGATAACTAAAACACCTTGTCCCCTTCCTCATTATCCCCTACACGATGGTTTATTGCTAGACCTGAGACAGTATCCTAAAATCGCCAGTCTCAAACACAGTCAACCGGGCTTGGACTTCTTTGAAGAGGCCTATTTAAGTACCTGTCCTTATCAATTTGCCAAGGTGTCCCTAGACAATCTGGAAAATGTTTTAAACTATTTAAAAGCAGAATTGGAATGACATCCAACTCTGCTTTTTCTTATTCTTCAACTTCAGTTAGACTTGCTGCTTTTTCAAGATAGCTTTGGTAAATTCCTTCATCCTTAAGTTTTTGGATGACCTTGTCTACCACTTCTTTCAAATCATCACTATTTTTTCTAAGAGCAACGGCATTGGCGTCGCCGTCCTTCATCTTCAAGCTGACAGTTGCGACAGCTAAGCCAGCGTTTTTAGCAGCATAACTAAGTGCAACAGGCTCATCCATATGAACAGCATCTACTTTTCCAGCCTGCAATTCATTGACTGCTTCACCCATATTAGTTAGGGAAGTTAATTGAGCTTTTGGCAATTGTTCCTTGACCATTGATTCTGGAACAGTCCCTTTTTGGGCTGCAATATTAGCACTTTCTAGGCTAGTTAAATCCTTGTATTTTTCCACATCAGCCTTACGAACCAAGAAACTAATCTTGTTTTCATAGTATGGGATTGAAAAATCAAAGACTTCTTTTCTCTCGTCAGTAGCACTAATTCCTGCAACTGCTAGGTCAGCCTTACCAGTTTGAAGACTGGTCAAAACATTGTCAAAACTCATGCTTGAGATTTCCAACTTAACCCCAAGTTCATCAGCGATAGCCTGAGCCATGTCGATGTCTGCACCGACTACCTGGTTCTTTCCATCAACCAATGATTGAAATTCAAAGGGTGCATAGTCAGGACTGGTTGCCACAACTAATTTCCCCTTTTGCTTAATGGCCTCAACAGCTGACTGAGAACCATTAGAACCTGACTGGCAAGCTACTAAAATCATGCTGGCTAGCATGCTACACACTACTAATATCCATTTCTCCAATTTCATAAATAAACGACCTTTCTATTATTTCTGAATAATTATAACTCTTTTAAAAATAGTTGTCAACGTTTTTCTTGTATTTTCATAAAATATAGTTACAAAAAATAGAAATTCTGTGGTTAGTCTATCTATCTATTGGGAATTTATTGTGAAAAAAATCATTTATCATATCTTGATGTTGCTGGTTTACAATAGCAATATTTTGTACGTCCCTATGATCAAAAAATCCTAATTCTAAAGTTTCATCACTTGTAAAAAAATTTGTAGAGATAGAAGTTTCAGATGAAACTAAATACAAGATTGTAAGAACTTGAGCCTCATCACCATTCGGATAACTGTCTGAATATTTTGTATAAACATTTAAGAGTTTTTCCACCCTCACTTCGACTCCTGTTTCTTCATAAAACTCTCGCACTAAAGCTTCTAAAGCCGATTCTCCTAATTCAAGAGCACCACCTGGTAATCCCCACGTTCCTTTATCTGCTCGTTTTTGTAATAAAATTTTTCCTGATTGACTTAATATTCCACAGGTAAAATTTAAAATAATTTTATCTTTTCCAACTTTTTTTCTGATATTCTGTATGTAGTTCATTATTCACCTCTGACAAGGTAAACTATCTATACAATGAAAGCTTACTATATTAAAAAGTAAGCTTTCACAATAATTTTATCCTTTGAATACTTTATAATTCGACAATCTTACCTGTTTCAAAGTAGACAACCCATTCACAGATATTTTTAGCATAGTCACCGATACGCTCCAAGTAAGAAATAACTTGGAAATAATCACGACCCGTAACAATGGCTTCTGGATTTTTCTTAATCTCTTCAGTCGCAAGGTCACGGATAGTTTCAAAATAGTGGTTAATTTGCTCATCCATGGAGGCCACCCGGTATGCGTCGTCAACAGAACCATTAAGATAAAGATCAAGTGCTGCTTCAACAACGCTTTTAACTTCACGTCCCATTTTTTTAATTTCTTCCTCTACAGCTGGGATGCGTTCTTCCCCCTTCATACGGATGGTTGCCTGGGCAATGGCTACAGCGTGATCCCCCATACGCTCCACATCTGATACAGCCTTAAGGACAGTCAAGACTGTACGCAAATCTTGAGAGACTGGTTGTTGGAGTGCGATCATTTCAAATGATTTCTTTTCCAGTTTCACTTCGTATTCATTTACTTCTGCATCATCTTCGATGACCTCTTTTGCCAGGTCACGGTCATGCGTGACAAAAGCACGTACCGTACGATTGATTTGTGAGAGCACTTCTTGTCCCATAGCGTAGAACTGGTTATGTAATTTCTCTAAATCTTCTTCAAATTGAGATCGTAACATCTTTCATCTCCTTATCCAAATTTTCCTGTAATATAGTCTTCCGTTTCCTTGTGTTGGGGATCAAGGAACATCTGCTTGGTATCATTAAATTCAATCAAATCTCCATCTAGGAAAAATCCTGTCTTATCAGAGATACGTGAAGCTTGCTGCATGGAACGGGTTACCAGAAGCATGGTGTACTTGTCTTTTAGACCATACAAGGTTTCCTCAATTTTACCAGCTGAAATCGGATCCAAAGCCGAAGTTGGCTCATCCAAGAGGATGATTTTAGGACTAGTTGCCAAGACACGGGCCACGCAGACACGCTGCTGTTGACCACCTGACAATCCAATAGCTGAATCATATAGACGATCCTTGACCTCATCCCAGATAGAGGCACCTTGCAAGGCTTTTTCTACGGCTTCATCCAGAACCTGCTTATCCTTAATTCCATTGATACGAAGCCCGTAGACAACATTCTCATAGATAGTCATAGGGAAAGGATTAGGTTGTTGGAAAACCATTCCGATTTCCTTACGTAATTCAACCGTATCTGTACGCGGACTGTAGATGTTGTGGCCATTGTACACCACGGATCCAGTTGTGGTCACCTCTGGATTGAGATCTCCCATGCGGTTGAGAGACTTGAGGAGGGTTGACTTCCCTGATCCAGATGGACCAATCAAGGCTGTAATTTCCTTAGGTTGGAAAGATAGGGAAACACTATTCAAAGCCTTCTTTTTATTATAATAAACGGACAGGTCTGATACCTGTAAAATCGCATCTGTCATACGGTTTCCTTTCTAACCAAAGTGACCAGATACATAGTCATTGGTGGACTGTAGCTTGGCATTTTGGAAAATAGTTGCAGTCTTGTCATACTCAATCAAATCACCCAAGTAAAAGAAGCCTGTATAGTCACTTGCACGAGCAGCCTGCTGCATATTATGCGTTACAATGATGATGGTAAAGTTTTTCTTGAGCTCAAACATGGTCTCTTCTAGTTGCATGGTCGCAATCGGATCCAAGGCTGAGGCTGGCTCATCCATTAAGAGGATATCTGGCTTAACAGAGATGGCACGAGCGATACAGAGACGTTGTTGCTGACCACCTGATAAGGTCAAGGCTGACTTGTGGAGATCGTCTTTAACCTGATCCCAGAGGGCAGCCTGACGAAGGGAGGTTTCTACGATTTCATCTAGGACTTGCTTATCCTTAACTCCAGCACGTTCATGCGCAAAGGTAATATTACGGTAAATTGACTTAGCAAATGGATTGGGGCGTTGAAAAACCATTCCAATGTGTTTACGCATTTCATAAACGTTGATTTCTGGACGGTTGACATCAATTCCACGATAGAGAATCTGCCCAGTTACTTTAGCAATATCAATGGTATCATTCATGCGATTGAGACTGCGTAAGTAGGTAGATTTCCCCGATCCCGACGGACCAATCAAAGCTGTAATTTTATTTCTTTCAAATTGCATATCAATCCCCTTAATGGATTCATTTTTACCATAGTAAACATGGACATCCTTAGTAGAAAGGGCTACTTTTTCTTCAGGAAAGGTAAGGATATGCTTCTCATCCCAGTTATATGTTGACATGGCTTCTCCTTTAGGCAGCGGTTAATTTCTTGTGTAGATAGCTTCCGAACTTACGAGCTCCAAAGTTAAAAATCAGGATAAAGATCAGGAGCACAGCGGCAGAACCTGCTGATACAATGGTTCCATCTGGAATAGTGCCTTCACTATTGACTTTCCAGATATGGACAGCCAAGGTTTCTGCTTGACGGAAGATAGAGATGGGGCTAGTCACACTAAGGATATTCCAGTTAGACCAGTCAAGAGCTGGCGCCGATTGCCCTGCTGTATAGATCAGAGCTGCAGCTTCGCCAAAGATACGACCAGATGCCAAGACGACACCCGTTACAATACCTGGAAGCGCTTCTGGAATAACAACATGAACCACTGTCTCCCAGCGAGAAATCCCAAGAGCCAGACCAGCCTCACGTTGGGTATGGTGAACGTGTTTCAAACTATCCTCTACATTACGCGTCATCTGAGGCAAGTTAAAGACTGTCAAGGCCAAGGCACCTGAAATGATTGAAAATCCATACTCAAACTGGACTACAAAGATCAAGTAACCAAAGAGACCCACCACCACTGATGGTAAAGAGGACAAGATTTCAATACAAGTCCGCACAAAGTTGGTAACAGGACCTTTTTTAGCATATTCAGCCAAGTAAATCCCAGCTCCCATAGAAAGAGGTACAGAAATAATCAAGGTAATGACCAATAGGAAAAAGGAATTGTAAAGCTGAATGCCAATCCCACCACCTGCTTGAAAAGCAGAAGACCTTCCAGTCAAGAAAGACCAAGAGATATGGGGCAAGCCCCGAACCAAGATATAGAGAATCAAGGAAGCCAAGATTGTCACAATGATGCTAGCAATCGTATAGAGGACAGCTGTTGCAAGTTTATCTAATTTCTTAGCGCGCATAATTTTTCTTTCCTCTTTCTTTCGTAATCAATTTAATCACACTGTTAAAAACTAAACTCATCAAGAGCAGTACCAAGGCCAGTGACCAGAGAACATTATTATTTACAGTTCCCATGACAGTGTTCCCAATTCCCATAGTTAATATAGAAGTTAAAGTTGCAGCTGGTGTGGTCAAGGAAGTTGGGATAACAGCTGAGTTTCCGACAACCATCTGGATAGCTAAAGCCTCACCAAAGGCACGCGCCATCCCAAAGACCACTGCAGTGAAAATACCAGAACGGGCCGCCTTCAAGATCACACGCCAGATAGTCTGCCAGCGAGTGGCTCCCATAGCGAAACTGGCTTCACGATAATAACGAGGAACCGCACGCAAGCTATCCGTTGTCATAAAGGTTACGGTCGGCAAAATCATGACAAAGAGGACGGAAATCCCTGACAAAATCCCAAAACCAGTCCCACCAAAGACACTGCGAACAAAGGGAACGACGACTTGCAAGCCAATAAATCCATACACTACTGAAGGAATCCCAACCAGGAGTTCAATAGCTGGTTGCAAAATCTTCGCCCCTTTTGGTGATACTTCGGTCATAAAAACTGCTGCACCAATAGCAAAGGGTGTTGCGATAAGGGCTGAGAGAATGGTAACGATAAAGGAACCCAAAATCATAGGAAGGGCACCAAATTCTTTACTAGAAGGATTCCAAGTTCCTCCCAAAAGAAAGTCAAAGATATTCACACCATTGACAAAGAAGGTCGACAAGCCTTTTTGCGCTACGAAAACCAAAATCATGGCCACAAGGATGACTATCAAAGAAAGACAGGCAAAGGTCAAACCTTTTCCTAATTTCTCCAGACGAGAATTCTTTGATGGAAGCAACATTTTCTTAGCTAATTCTTCTTGATTCATTATTGTCTCCCTTCCAACACTGTCACAGTTCCGGCAGCATCTTTTTCAACCTTCATTTCCTTAATCGGAATATACTTCAATCCTTTGACAATCCCTTCTTGGGTCTCATCCGAGAGAACAAAATTGAGAAATTCTGCAGCCAACTCATTGGGCTGCCCCAATGTATACATATGCTCATAAGACCACAAGGGCCAATTATTGCTACTTATATTTTCTGGACTTAAGTCATAGCCATTCAACTTCATGCTTTTGACCGAATCATCTATATAGGTAAGAGATAAATAAGAGATAGCTCCTGGACTTTTTGATACGATTGATTTTACCGCTCCATTTGAATCCTGCTCCTGACTTTGCATGGCAGACTGACCTTCCATAATGACAGTATCAAAGGTAGCACGAGAACCAGAGCCGGCTGCCCGATTGATAACAGAGATGGGTAAGTCCTTACCACCAACCTCTTTCCAATTGGTTACCTCACCTATGAAGATTTGACGAAGTTGCTCTGTCGTTAGGTTATCAACATCAACCTCCTTATTGACAATCAGAGCCAAGCCAGCTACCGCGACCTTGTGGTCAACAAGAGCAGAAGCATCAATTCCGTCTTTTTCCTCAGCAAATACATCTGAGTTTCCTATATCAACTGCCCCAGACTGAACCTGGGACAAGCCTGTACCAGAACCTCCCCCTTGGACATTGACCGTTTTTCCAACATGGATCGTGCCAAATTCATCTGCCGCTACTTCAACCAAGGGTTGCAAGGCAGTTGAGCCAACAGCCGTTATGGATTCTCCACGATCAATCCAGCTAGCACAGCCTACTAAACAAGCCGTCAGCCAAAAAGCGATAAGAGACAGAGCAAGCTTTTTTCTTTTTTTCACTGTTTTTCTCCTCGAAAATAATTATGAATACTGTGAATTTTTTAAGTAGTTCTTTATGAGTTGACGCATGAATTCTTACCAAATTTCTGCGCAATTGATTATTTATATAATATAGGCTATATTACTCTTTCCTAACCTCCTTTTTTCATATGTGGATAAAATCTCTTGTCTATCCCTTCCCCCATTGTCACCCATTATAGTCATTTCGTGTCTCTTTTTTCCCTTTTTAATGCAAGGGAAATTACTCTCCTTAGATGATAATCCAAAAGCTAGAAAGGTATCTCAAACCTCTCTACTCTCCCAGACTAGTTTACAACTAAAAGGAAAAGATTCTATTTTATGAGAAATCTAGTTTACAAGCGGTAAGAATGCTAATAACTAAACTTCTTGTACTCTTTGAAAATCTCTTCAAACCAGTGTTTTGAGCTATCTATGGCTAGCTTCCTAGTTTGCTCTTTGATTTTCATTGAGTAGTAAAACTACATGTAATGGCAATCAAGATATCAAGAATCATCCTACTAAAAAAATCCATACTTTCACTATAACATAGAATAAGATATTTGACTAGCATTTTCATTTGAATCTGAGGCCTTTTGGAAAATAATTTTTCAAAACATTTCCAGTAACCTTTGCAAAGCCCAAGCCATTGCCTTTAACCAAAACTTGGTACCAACCATTTGGCAGACTTTCTGCCAGCTGAACGATTTCTCCAGCCGCATACTTGACAAACGCTTCTTGGCCAATTTCAACCGACTGTTCGACCTGACTCGGTTTCAAGGCTAAACCAAGAGCGAAACTGGGCTCAAAGCGTTTCTTCTTAAAAGTGCCCAGATGCAGTCCATTGCGAGCAATCTTGAGCTTCCCTAAATCTGGCAAAAGTTCTGGCAAGAGATAAAGCTGGTCTCCAAAAGTCTGCAAGATACCCGGTAGATTGACCTTCAAATGGTTTTGGGCAAATTCCTGCCACAAGGCAACTTGTTCACGGCTGAGGTTACTCTTACTTGCCTTAAATTTAGGAGCTGGATTGTTACCCTTAAACTGTAGATGGGCAACAAACTGACCCTCTCCCTTAAACTGATGAGGGTACATCCGAGCCGTTTCTGGCAGGTCAATACCAGCTACCATTCCATTGATATGCTCTACTGGCAACAAGTCAAAATCATACTCTTCCAGCAACCAATTGACAATCTCTTCGTTTTCCTCGGGTGCCCAGGTACAGGTCGAATAAACCAGACGACCACCTTCAGCTAACATGGTCACTGCATCCTCCAGAATTTCTCTTTGCAAGCTAGCACATTGACTCGGATAATCTAAGCTCCAATAGTCCATAGCATCAGGTTGCTTACGAAACATTCCTTCACCAGAGCAAGGGGCATCAAGAACGATTAAGTCAAAATAGCCTTTAAAGACCTTGACCAAGCGGTCGGCAGATTCATTGGTCACCACGACATTTGTCGCTCCAAAACGCTCCATATTTTCAACCAAAATCTTAGCCCGTTTGCTTGAAATTTCATTGGAAACAAGTAGCCCCTCTCCTGCTAGATAGGCTGCCAGTTGAGTTGATTTGCCCCCCGGTGCAGCAGCCAAGTCCAAGACCTTCATACCAGGACTGGGTTGGGCTACTTGAGCCACCATTTGAGCAGCAGGTTCTTGCGAATAAACTAAACCTGTAGTATGCTCAGGCGATTTCCCTGAAACCTTCCCATAGTGGCCCCAAGGGGTTTGAGTAATGGCATCAGAAAAGGAAAGTTGCTCTTCTTTTAAGGGATTGACCCGAAAGGCCGAAACCGCTTCCTCCTCAAAAGAGGCAAGAAAATCTCTTGCCTCATCTCCTAGTATCTCTTTATATTTTTCAACAAATCCTTCTGGAAATTGCATTTAAGTTCTTTTCCTTTCGTAAATATAGGACTGAATTTCCTCCTGCATCTCAAGAGGCACCATCATGACCGGCTGTCTGGTTTGAAAATCAGGAGCTTCACCAAAAAGGGTCACAACCCGATAGCCCAGACTTTCCCCTAAAATACTAGCTGCGGCATAATCCCATGGTTGCAGATAAGTGAGATAGGTCAACAAACGCCCTGACAAAATCTTGGCAAAACTAATGGCCGCACTTCCATAGACACGAACACCAAGAACCGCTCGGCTCAAATCAGCCAGCCCCCATTCATTGGTTTCCAGCATACCACTATTCCCTGCAATGAGAAAATCTCCAAGTGGTTTAGTTTTAAAAGGAGCTAGGGGCCTATCATTTAGACAAACTGGAAATTCCCCACCACCGTGGTAACAATCCCCTTTGACCACATCATAAATCAGACCAAACTGTCCCTGACCATTTTCAAAATAAGCCATCATAACAGCAAAATCTTCCTGCTGGGCTACAAAATTATTGGTACCATCAATGGGATCAATGACCCAAACCTTGCCCTCTTGAACCGAGGCTCGCAGACAACCTTCTTCAGCACAAATCTTATCCTCAGGATAACGGGACAAAATCTCACCAACCAAGAGTTCCTGAACTTCTTTGTCCAGTCTGGTCACCAAATCTGTTGGAGAGGACTTGGTTTCAACACGCAACTCTTCCTGCATATGGTCAAGAATGTACTGGCCTGCTTTCTTAACAAGCTCTTTAGCAAATTCAAATTTACTTTCCAAGAGAAATCTTTCCTTTCCCTTTTTCTTTGGCAGCCTGAACTGCTCGGTAAAGTGAATAGCCACTAACCGTTTCAAATTCTCGTCCCAAACGTTTCTCTTCGCTCTTGCTTGGCACGACCGCTTTGAATCCCTTATAGGAGTCCAGTAACTTTTTAGCCTCTACTTTGCCTTCATAGGCAGCTTCAACATCATTAAAAAAAGAAAGCACTGAAGCAAGTTCTTCAGTGCTCCACGACAAATCTAGTGGGTAACTATACTGTTTGTTCATTAACTAATACCAGCTCTCATTCTTGCTTCTTTTAGTTCTTGCTTACGATAACTACGAGGGAGAAAAGCACGAATCTCATCTTCATTAAAACCGATTTGCATACGCTTGGCATCAATAATAATTGGACGACGCAAAAGACTAGGATACTGCTCAATCAAATGAAGCAATTCCGATACCGAAATACTCTCTACATCAATATTCAATTTTTGAAAAATTTTTGAACGAGTTGAAATGATGTCATCAGTACCATTTTCGGTCAAGGAAAGGATGTGTTGCAATTCTTTTCTTGTTAAAGGACTGGTCATAATATTGTGTTCCACAAAGGGAACCTTATGTTTTTCTAACCAGGTCTTAGCCTTACGACATGATGTACAGCTCGGTGATAGAAATAGTGTAATCATGCTTTTCTCTTCTTATCTATACTTTGCTACTTCTATTATACAAAAAAATAAGGCGCTTGACTAGGGATTTTTAGAAAAAAAGCCTATTTTTTCAGGAAAAATAGGCTGTTTGCGAACGATTGACACAATTGGATTTGGTTAATTCACTCTTAACGATGGTTTTAAACGATATATATTTTTATATATGCAAATTAAAAACATCTTTCATTTCATTTCCTACGACTTTTCAGACACAGATAGCCAAAGAAGCTTTCATAGAGGGCAAAAAAGAGGAGGAAGGCATGAAGAAAGAAGGTCTCTGGCAAAATCATAATAACAGGATCCTTGGCTGGATCAAAAAGCCAGGTATCATCTCCCACAAAGAGAATTTGATGGAAAAGAGTAAAGAATTGGTCAAAACCAATCAAAACTCCCCCAAGTCCAATCATCACAGGTAAGACTACTAGAGCCAGGAGACTTTTTCGATAAAGAGACAAAAAGTCCTTTTTCACAATCCTATTGACAAAGACATAGAAACTTGGCAGTGTCACTAGAGCTACTAGCTGAACCAAATGAAAGAGATTCTTGACCACTGCGAAATGGTGCAGACCAGCTGCTGACGAACGAAAATCAGGCATCTGTAAGACCTGACTAAAAGGATTGGTCAGATAATTCATCAAGATATGAAAATTGTATTGAATGGTTTCTGGTTTTAGATAGACTCGATTCGTTAAGTTTAGCCACTGAATCTCCATAGGATAGAAAATCCAAGCCAGATAAATGGTCAGAAGGATTGAGAGGGAGAGGAGAAAGAGCATAGAGCCCCAAAAGGTCAATTTAGTTTTCATCAAAATCCCACTCCGCAAGGCTAGAAACCACATGTGTCGGTGCGATTGGCAGGCCAGCTACTTCTTCTGCCTTGGTAAAACCTGTCGTCACCAAGAGCGTTGGAATGCCATTGTCAATCCCAGCCCGGATATCAGTCAAATAATTGTCCCCAACCATGATTAACTCTTCACGTTCCAAACCTAAGTGCTCAACCGCCTTGTCCATAATGATGGCATTTGGTTTTCCGATATAAACCGGCTTCACTCGTGTCGCTACTTCAAGCAGCGTAATCAGTGAGCCAGCACCTGGCAAAAGACCGCGTTCCGTCGGGATGTTGAGGTCAGGATTGGTTCCGATAAAATGGGCACCCTTTTGAATAGCAAGAGTTGCTGTGGCAAATTTTTCATAGTCGACTTGCCAATCCAGACCAACTACCACGTAGGCAGGTTTTTCCTTGTCTTCCACATAACCAGCCGCCTTGATGGCTTCCTTGAGTCCTGCTTCTCCGACGACATAGACGGTCTTTTCAAGCCCCAAATCATTCATATAGTCGATGGTTGCCAAAGTCGCTGTGTAGACAGTCGATAGAGGCGTATCGATATTAAAATTCTGAGCCAACATCTCCTTAACACTCTCTGGAGTGCGGGTTGTATTGTTGGTTACAAAGAGATAGGGAATGCCCCGCTTTTGCAATTCATGAACAAAAGTCTCTCCAGCAGGGATTCGGTCTTTCCCCTTATAAATGGTTCCGTCTAAATCAATTAAATAGCCTTTATATTTCATCTATTTCTCCCTAAACCTTTTTTATTTCTTGCCAAGTAATGATTGCTTGGGCATTGATAACCCCATCACTTGTAATTTCATGCTTGCTTTCCAGTCCAGTCCGTTCAACAGCCGATGTAATCACCCCACCTGGTCGAACTTCCTTGACATACTTGAGGTTGATTTTCTTGGGAATATAGTGGGTCAAAAAATCCGCTCCCATGACCTCAAAAATCCAGTCCAAGTATTTACTGTTATTGACATGACCATTCATATCCAAGTCGTAAAAACGAACATGGTAATCCTTGCTGATCGGCTCTTCCAAGGACTCATACTTCGGTCCACGGATAAGTTTTTTATCAAAATCAGACTGGTAAGGAGCCACAATCTCAGGTTCAACAGCATGGACTTTTCGACTGTCGCGGTCCATGAGAACAAAGGTCGCCATCATATGGATGAGCTCCTGCCCCGCTTCATTATAAATAGTAAAGCGACGGTAGCAAAAAAGTCGATTGTAGCTCAAGGCTTCCGTTTCGATGGTAATTTCTTCCGCAAAACGAGGCAAACGAACCACCTCAATATCATATTCTGCGATAATCCAGACCAGATTATAGTCTTCCAAAATGGCCTTATCACTAACTCCCAGTTCAATCGATTGCATCCCTGAAACTTGCAGTGACAGCAAAATCACATCTGGAAGTTTGATATGACCGTTCATATCAGCCATATCAAAAGGAATTTTCATTTTCATTTGATAAGTTAAGCCCATGATCCTACTCCAAAATAAATCGTTCTGCTACAGTATCTCCCAAAAAGAGACCTCTCTTTGTCATGCGAACGTGGTCATCCTCAATCTGCATGAGGCCTTGTTGAACCAAATCTCTGACAATTTCTCCATAAAGTCCAGCAAAAGACTGTCCAAATTTTTCCTCAAATCGCGCCATGGAAACCCCGGATTTCTTGCGGAGTCCCAAGAACATTTCTTCTTCCATTTGCTCCTTTTGACTCAGGTGATCTTCTGTAATACAAGCATTGCCTTCCTCAACCGCACTGAGATAATGACGAATGGGACCATGATTTTTATAGCGTACTCCATTGACATAACCAGATGCCCCTGCACCAATACCATAGTATTCAGCATTGTCCCAGTACATGAGATTGTGACGACTTTCAAAACCGGGTTTGGAGAAATTAGAAATCTCATAATGCTCAAAACCCGCTCGCTCCAGCTCTGCAATGATGTACTCAAACATCTCCGCTTCTAGTTCCTCCTTAGGCAGAGGCAATTTCCCACGTCGCATCCGGTTCATAAAGACCGTATGGTTTTCTAAAATCAAACTATACAAACTCATGTGGGGAATATCCAATCCAATGGCTTTAGCCACATTTTCCTTTACTTGCTCCATGGTCTGACCAGGCAGAGCATAAATCAAATCAATGGAGATGTTGTCAAAACCAGCCAGTTTCAGGCGATCGATATTTTCATAAATATCCTTCTCCAAATGACTGCGCCCAATCTTTTTCAACATCTTATCATCAAAGGTCTGGACACCTAGCGAAACACGATTGACAGCCGAATTTTTCAAAACAGCTATCTTATCCGCATCCAAATCGCCTGGATTGGCTTCAATGGTCAACTCTTCCAAGACAGACAAATCCAAGTTTTTAGTCAAGCCATTCAGTAACACCTCCAGTTGCGGAGCCGACAGGGCTGTCGGTGTTCCACCACCGATATAAAGGGTTGACAACTTTTCAATATCATAAGAACGAAACTCTTCCAGCAGATGCTCTAAATAGCTGTCGACTGGCTGATTTTTGATGAAGACCTTTGAAAAATCACAATAATAACAAATCTGGGTACAAAATGGGATGTGCACATAGGCTGACGTTGGTTTTTTCTGCATAGTAATTATTATACCACAAAGACTAGATTCCAGATAAAAATCACCATCCCCAGATACATAGTCCGTCCGGAGATGGTGATGGTTTATTCTTCTGTTATATCAATCACAATCTCTTCTGAGTCATCAAGAGCTTCGGCTTTTTCTTGCCATTGTTCCTTGAGATTATTTAATTGATTTTTTGATGCTTCTGTCGCTTGAAAAGCATAGGATTTAGCTTGAGCAAGTATACTGTCCACAGTGATTTCACCTGACTCAACCTGTTCTTTTGTTTTCAGAACAAAATCTGTAGCCTGCTCCTTAACTTCTGTCAGTTTTTCACAGACTTGCTCCTTGGCATACTCCGGATCTTCTCTCAAATCATCTAGAAAATCTTGAGCCTGACTGCAAACTTGTTTGCCCTTATCACTTGTTAAAAACAAGGCAAGAGCTGCACCTGAAACCGTTCCTAAAAGGATTGAGGATAATTTACCCATAAGGATTCTCCTTTTTTATTTTTTGAAAAATTTACTTGCAAGACGAAGAGCTGACAGACTTGCACCAGTCTTGAGTGTTTTTGAACCAGCTGATGAAGCTTTCTTGCTCAAGACACGCGCATGGTCATTGAGGTCTGAAACAGATAGAGATAAATCTGCAACAGCACTGAAGAGTGGATCAATCGTAGCCACCTTGACATTGATATCATCTGCCAAGACATTGACCTTAGCCAACAACTCATTGGTGTGATGCAAGGTCACATCCACATCTGAAGTCAAGGTTTTAATCGTCTTTTCTGTTTCATCGATGACACGACCAAGCTTTTGTACAGTAACGATCAGATAGACCAAAAAGACAATCAAAGCTAGGGCAACAAGAATATATGCAACTTCTAACATTTAGTTTTCCTCCTCTGTAATATAGTAAGGGGCCTTCTTTCGATTTTGATAAATAACGATCATTATACCGAGACCGATAAGGACAACTGACAGCCATTGGGACACTCGAAGGCCGAAGAACATGAGACTATCTGTTCGCATACCTTCGATGACCATACGACCGAAACCATACCAAATCAAGTAAAAGGCCGTGATATGACCTCGTCTGAGACTCTTCCATTTCCGTCTAAAAATCAGAATCAAGGCAAAGCCAAGCAGATTCCATAGAGACTCATAAAGGAAAGTCGGTTGACGGTAGCTCCCCTCAATATACATCTGGTCACGGATAAAGCCAGGTAGATAATCCAGATTATCCACTGTTGCACCATAAGCTTCTTGGTTAAAGAAATTACCCCAACGCCCCAAACTTTGAGCAATCATAACGCTAGGCGCCGCAATATCTAAAAAATCCCAAGTATTGATGAGTTTACGGTCAGCAAAGATATAGAGCACAAGAGCCCCAGTTATCAAACCACCGTAAATGGCCAAACCACCATTCCAAATGGCAAAAATCTCTCCTAAATTCTGACTATAGTAATCAAATCGGAAAATAACATAGTAGAGACGGGCTCCTAAAATAGCCAAGGGAAAGGCTACTAAGATAAAATCTAAAATATCGTCTGGTATGATCTTCTTTCTAGGTGCTTCTTTCATGGTCAAATAAACCGCAAGAATCAAGCCTGTCACAATACATAAGGCATACCAACGAATGGCTAGGGGTCCTAGTTGAATAGCAATTGGATCAAGCATTTTGCACCTCATTTCGAGCGATGAGACTTGTCAGTCGTTCGTCGAACAAACGGGTCGCATCAAAGCCCATTTCCTTGGCACGATAATTCATGGCAGCTGCCTCAATCACAACAGAGATATTACGACCTGTTTTAACTGGAATACGAATACGAGGAATGGCTACGCCAGAAACTTCAAGTTCCTCTGCATTGTTTCCAAGACGATCAAAGGTCTTATGCGTATCGTAATTTTCCAAATAGACAGCAAGCTGAACCTGTGAAGAATCCTTGACAGCACTCGCACCGTAGAGACTCATAACATCGATAATACCAACCCCACGAATTTCAATCAAGTGTTTCAAAATTTCAGCTGGTTCACCCCAGAGAGTAATCTCATCCTTGGCAAAGATATCGACACGGTCATCGGCTACCAAACGGTGACCACGTTTGACAAGCTCAAGACCTGTCTCGCTCTTACCAATTCCACTATCTCCCTGAATCAAGACGCCCATCCCATAAATATCCATCAAGACACCGTGCACACTGGTACGTTCTGCCAAACGAGAATCCAGATAGCTAGATAACTCTCCAGATAAACGACTGGTAGCTGCACGGCTGGTTAAAATAGCAATCTTACATTCTCTAGCAGCCTTTAACATCTCCTCTGGAACCACCAAACCACGGGCAACAATGACTGCTGGTGTCTCAGGTAGAAACATTTTTTTCAAAACTTCATAACGGCTGTTGGAAGGCATGCTGATCAGATAAGACCACTCCTTCATCCCCAAAAGTTGAATCCGCTCTGGTGTATAGTAGTCAAAATAGCCTGTCATTTCAAGACCAGGTCGCGTAATATCCGCTGTATTGATTTCCTTTTCAAGAAACTCTGGTTCACCATAGACAATATCTAGTCTAAGCTTTTCAATCACTTCTTTTACTAAAACCGACATCATTTCCTCCTTCAAATGAGTTCTTCTCTCTATTATATCAAATTGTAGGAGGAAGTTTCAGATTTTTGCAGGCTTTGGAGTATTTATTTAAAAGAAAAAGGACTAGATTTCTCTAGCCTTTCATTTCAATTAGAATTTTTTACGTTTACGAGCTACTTCTGATTTACGTTTACGTTTTACAGAAGGTTTTTCATAGAATTCACGTTTGCGTGTTTCTTGAAGAGTACCAGCTTTAGTAACCGCACGTTTGAAACGGCGAAGTGCGTCGTCAAGAGATTCATTCTTACGTACTACTGTTTTAGACATTTTTTTCACTCCCTTCAAGTTCAATATCTATTTCATTCTACACGTAAAAGGAATAATTGTCAAGCAAAAATGCGGTTTAATTTTGATTTTTTCTTCCATTTATACAAGAGTTGAAAGCGTTCAATAGAACATTGCTTTTTTATTTTTCGAGTAAGCTAAGCGCTTCAGCATCTGCGATGATGGTTACATCAGGGTGATTTTGGAGGCTACTTGCAGGTAGGTTCTCAGTCACTGGGCCAGATACTGTTCCGGCAATGGCTTCTGCTTTCGACTCACCGTAAGCAAAAAGAATAATAGACTTGGCATCCAAAATGTTTTTAATCCCCATTGAAATAGCTTGGGTTGGGACGTCTTCAATCTTGGCAAAGAAGCGTGCATTGGCTTCGATAGTAGACTGGTCAAGTTCTACTAGATGCGTTTGACTGTCAAATGGAGTACCAGGCTCATTAAAGCCGATATGCCCATTGCGACCGATTCCCAAGATTTGGAGGTCAACTGGATGGTCAGCCAAAATTTGGTTGTAGCGTTCAACTTCAGCTTCAGCATTGTCCTTAACACCACGAGGCAAGAAACTTTCTTTAAATGGTTTTTGGTTGAACAAGTTTTCTTGCATGAAGTAACGATAAGACTGTGGATTGTCCCCATCAAGGCCCACATACTCATCAAGGTTGACACTGGTTAGATTTGAAAAATCAAGGTCACTCTCAACAATTTCCTTGTAAAATTCAAGTGGGCTACTTCCTGTCGCAAGTCCTAGAGTTTGAGCTCCATTAGCCAATTTTTCCTTCAAAATCTCAAAAGCAACTTTTCCACCTTGAACTTGGTTTTCAACTTTAATAACTTTCATCTTTTCATCCTCCATTTCTGTCTATATTTATTATATGGTATAGACCAATTTTTGTCAAGTGAAAACGATTTAATTTCTAAAAAAAGAGCGTCCAAACTTGAAACGTGTTATAATGGATAGGATTAGAACTTAGAAAGAATGAACAGATATATGAATACAGCTGATTTTGATTTCCACTTGCCAGAGGAATTGATTGCCCAAACGCCCCTTGAAAAACGTGATGCCTCCAAACTCCTCATCGTCAACCGTGAGACAGGAGAAATGCAAGATAAACACTTCCACTCTATTATTAATATGCTGGAACCTGGTGATGCCCTTGTCATGAACGACACCCGAGTTCTCCCTGCCCGCCTCTATGGTCAAAAAGTGGAGACAGGAGGTCATGTGGAACTTCTCCTCCTTAAGAACACTAGTGGAGACGAGTGGGAAGTTCTGGCTAAACCTGCCAAACGCCTCAAGGTCGGTACTCGTATCAGCTTTGGTGATGGCCGCCTCAGCGCTGTCGTTACAGAAGAATTGACCCACGGGGGACGCATTGTCCGCTTTGAATACCAAGGAATTTTCCTAGAAGTCTTGGAAAGTCTGGGAGAAATGCCTCTGCCACCTTATATCCACGAAAAATTAGATGACCGTGAACGTTATCAAACCGTCTACGCCAAGGAAAGCGGCTCTGCTGCAGCACCGACTGCTGGTCTTCACTTCACCAAAGAACTGCTGGCAGAAATCCAAGCTAAGGGTGTTCATCTAGTCTATCTGACTCTCCATGTCGGACTCGGAACCTTTAGACCTGTTTCTGTGGATAATCTGGACGAACACGAAATGCACTCAGAGTTCTATCAACTTTCTGAGGAAGCTGCTGCCACCCTTCGCTCTGTCAAAGAAAATGGTGGTCGCGTCATCGCTGTCGGAACCACTTCTATCCGCACCTTGGAAACTATTGGTTCCAAGTTTGATGGGCAAATCCAAGCAGATTCTGGTTGGACCAATATCTTTATCAAACCTGGGTATGAGTGGAAGGTCGTGGATGCCTTCTCAACCAACTTCCATCTGCCAAAATCAACTCTGGTCATGTTGGTTTCTGCCTTTGCAGGCCGTGAATTAGTCTTAGATGCCTACCACCATGCCATCCAAGAACACTACCGCTTCTTCAGTTTTGGTGACGCCATGTTTATTTATTGAGAAAGAATTTCTCTAATTCTTCTAATACCAATAAATCGCTAAGATATTATTTCAAAGAACATCTACAATTGAAACTCTAGCTAGCTGTAGAAGACGCCTAGTACATTGAAATTAAAATGCTTCCCCCTAGCTTCGAAAATATTGCCATAGATTGCGTTGACTCTCCAAATTGATTCATCTATATTTTATTTCAGCTTCCTATATTTTCTTCGCTGTTTGTAAATCAAAATGCAAGACACATGAGTAGCACCATATTTGTTACTCTTATCTGTCCTCTCAAGAGACTATTATGAGTTATTTCAGAATCATTCACTACTTTGACCCTGACTCTCCTTAGTCTCAAAATCAAAGACTTATACTCTTCAAAAATCTCTTCAAACCGCGTCAACGTCACCTTGGATTATATATATGACTGACTTCGTCAGTTCTATCTACAACCTCAAAGCAGTACTTTGAGCAACCTGCGACTAGTTTTCTAGTTTGCTCTTTGATTTTCATTGAGTATTAAACAAAAAGTGAACAAATCTGAATTCTAATGTACAGAAGACTAGGCTTGTTCACTTTTTTATAGTCGCTATAAGATGACCTTATCTATAGCTTTTTATATATAATTATATATTCAGACATACTATTATCAATTTTGTCGCAGGGAGGAATCTGTTAACGCACCCATTCACCATTATCATTGACTCTATAGCCATCTATACTTGTATTGACCGCTAACTCACCCGATGCATTTACATAATACCATTTACCACCAACTTGGAACCATTGATTGACTTTCATAGAACCGTTGCTGTTGAGGTAGTACCATGAACCATTAACTTGTACCCAACCTGTTGCCATGGAACCATCAGTATTATAAAAATACCACATACCATTTTCTTGTTTCCAGTCTGTTGTTGGAGCAACTGCTTTAGCTGGTTCTACTGCTACATCTGTTCCTTGGTTAGATGTAACAGATACAGGATACGAAGGAATAGATGATTGCTCAGGAACAACAACTTTTTCAGGTTCTCTCGTCCCTCTCCTTATACGTCTTTTTACCATCTCTTTAGTAATTTGACGAGAAGTAGTTTCTTCAATTGTTCCATCACGTTCATCTACAGTATAGATTGTAGTAAGAGTAATTTACCAATTTCTCCTACTTCTTCTACTTCTTGACTTTTATCAAGAGTTGGGCCATCGAGATATTCTGTTTCGATTGGAATTTCTTGGACAAGAACTTGGGGCTTGGTTCCTTTTTTAACAACTCTTGTTTGAGAGTCTTTTTTTTGACTTAAAGTACTCTCAGTTACTTGTCCACTCTTTCCATCTACATTATAAGTTATCGTTGTAACTGTTTTCCCATTCTTTCCTAGAGTAATCTCTTGCTCCTGTCCTGCAGAAAGGTCATTGTCTGCTTCATATTTAGTAGCAAATGGAACAAGAACTTCTTCAACCTTGCTTTTAGCTGGAACTTTGATAACTGTATCCGTGGCTTCTTTTCTATCAACAGTAACCTGTTCGGTAACATAACCAGTCTCTGGATTAACATCGTAGGTCCTTGTCGTAGTTACATAGCCATCCTCTCCATCAATTGTAACAGGATTTTCACTACGGTCTTTTGTTTCATCTTTTTCATAACGAATTCGCGTACTTGAAATTTTCTTGGTTACTACCTTAGGTTTAGTCGCTACTTTTACAATAATATCCCCATTGTCAGCATCATCATACTCTATTCCCTCTTCTTTATCTCTAGTATCATCTCTGACATATTGAATCCCATCAGCAGCATGAACAAAACTTGTATTCAGATTCCTCCTAAAAATAAAGTTAGCCCGATTACCGCAGAACCAAAAATCTTTCCGAGTTTACGTATTGCATAGCGCTTATTAGTATTAGATTTTGCCATTACATCCTACTTCTAAAAGTTACTACTTCTAGTATAGCATCTTTTCTATCAAACGTTAAACAATATACTTTATATATAAAATAGACTTATAATGATATATTGATTATTGAACTAACGCTTTAACTATATCGTAATCAATCTCATATATAAAGGATTGCAGACATCTGATCTAAATACATGCTAATATATTTAGATACAAACATTCCAACTTGATAACTTTCACTCATCTTTCATCATTCCTTATACAACTATGCAGTATAAATAGAATAGTTTTCTCATCAGAATGAGACTATTTTAATATTAGATAATTTGATAGAAAAAACATGAATAAAATTGGTTGAATTTAATTCCCTAACTCGATAGAGGATTCTATTTTAAATTTAACAACAGCTAGGATTACACTATAAAAAGCATATTACCACCTGTTCGGCTGGAGAATCTAGTCGATTAGCTCCCTCTTAGTTACAAGCTTAAAGCGATTTTTTAACTAACACTAAACCAGATTAAAGAAGGAACTAGAACATCTGTCTTGTACTAATCAATATGCTATTTTAAAGTTTCAAATAAACTTGGAATGCTAATTATTATATTTACAATAAATAGTTGACTTCGATAGAAACAGAAAATAGAATTCAACATTCTTCCCTACTTATACCATAATAAATAAGATCCGCAAGATAGCCTTTTCTCTCTACACCATTAACAATGGTTTGTAGATAGGACATTCCAGCCTTTTCCATGACACGACCTGAAGCTGGGTTGAGACTGGCATAACGTGCTCTGACCTTTTGAAAACCTGCTTGAGTAAAACAAAAGTCCAAGACAGCTTTCAATGCCTCTGTCATCATACCATGTCCCCAGTAAGCCTTGCCTAGCACATAGCCGATGTCACAGCTTAAATCAGCCTCGTCTATCTTAACGATGCTGATATCTCCTATCACTTGCTCTGGGTTTTCTTTTAGACAAATGGCCCATTTGTAATAGTTGAGATTAGTATAGGAAGCAACCCAATTGCGAATCGAGTTTCGAGTGATTTCGACATCAGGATGGGGATCCCAGGTAACATAGGTCAGATTCTCAGCGGATGAAGCCCAATTTTGAAACATGGCTTCTGCATCACTCTCCACAAATCTTCTTAAAATCAAACGTTCTGTCTGTAATATTTGCGTACCGATAGATTTCATGATGCTACCTCACTTCCTTATTTCTATGCTCGTAGTAAAAAGGCTCAACTCAGTAACAGCTAGAAAACGAGTTTGTCTTCTAATTTCTTGACGCAGTCGCTGCCTGGTTTGAAATGCGATCTAGCAAGCTTTTTCAAACCTAGTCATCGTTGCAGGGGTAAGACGATGAAATCGAACTCTTCGAGTTACCGAATCTGCCTCATTTTCTTATTTCTAAACTCGAGGTTCAAGATCCCCCGGACCTTCTCTCACTTTCTTATTTCAAGATGAGAGGCTGAAAACCTCCAGTGGAGGTTTTTCTTGCTTTTTAATTTCAGGGCAAGAAGCTAAAAAGGTCCCCCGGACCTTTTTACTCCCAAAAGTCATCAAATACGGTGATGGGTAAGTGGCGTTTGTGTTGGCCTTTGTGCCACCAGTTTTCAATGGTCGCTTGAGCTTCTGGGCTGATTGTTTTGCCTTCTAGGTAATCGTCAATCTCTGCATAGGTGACTCCAAGTGCGACTTCGTCAGCTAGGCCTGGTTTATCTTCTTCTAGGTCTGCCGTTGGGATTTTTTCATAAAGGGCTGGCTCTGCGCCAAGTTTCTGCAAGAGCTGTTTTCCTTGGCGTTTATTGAGGCGGTAAAGAGGGAGAATATCCGCACCGCCGTCACCAAACTTGGTAAAGAAACCTGTGATATTTTCCGCGGCGTGGTCTGTTCCAATGACCGCTCCGCTATGGGAACCAGCAAGGGCATACTGAGCAATCATACGGCAACGTGCCTTGATATTCCCCTTGTTGAAGTCTGAAACAGGACTACCTGTCGCTTCAACTGCAGCTGTCATGGCATCAGCTGATTCCTTGATATTCACAACCAAGCTGACATCTGGCTGGATGAAGGCTAGGGCTTTTTGAGCATCTGCTTCATCAGCTTGCACTCCGTATGGCAGGCGGACAGCGATAAATTTGTAGCTGTCGTCTCCCGTTTCAGCTCGCAGTTCTTCCATAGCTAATTGCGCCAAACGCCCTGCCAAGGTCGAGTCTTGTCCCCCAGAAATCCCTAGTACAAAGGTTTTTAGGAAGGGATGTTTTTTCAGATATCTTTTTAAGAAATCAATAGAACGACGGATTTCTTCCTGGGCATCAATCACTGGTTTGACACCCAGCTCTTGGATAATCGTTTCTTGCAAACTCATTCTTCTTCTCCTTCACCAAGGGCTTCCTTGCGCATCTTATCAATCAAGTCCATCTTATCTTGCCATACATCACGCGCCAAATCCACTGGATAGTGCTGCGGATTGAGCACACGCTTATACTCATCCCACAACTTGTCAAATTCTTTACGGGCATAATCCTGAATGTCAGTCAAACTAGGCAAGTTGTAAACTAATATTCCTTCTTTGAAGATATCCACCAAGAGAGGAACGGCATCAAAATTACGAACCGTCTTCTTGATGTATGTATAGGTCGGATGGAACATCTTGATTTCTGTCATGTAGCTAATATCCACACCATCATAAGTGATGTAGTCACCTTCTGACTTGCCTTTTTCACGACTGGTAATGCGCCACACCTGCTTCTTACCTGGCGTAGAAACTTTTTCAGCATTATTAGACAGCTTAATCGTATTGCGCATCTGACCAGTTTCATCTTCGATTGCAACAATCTTGTAAACTGCACCAAGAGCTGGCTGGTCATAAGCTGTAATCAGCTTGGTACCCACGCCCCAGACATCAATCTTGGCCTTTTGCATCTTGAGATTGAGGATAGTATTTTCGTCCAAATCATTAGAAGCATAAATCTTAGCCTCTGTAAATCCAGCCTCGTCCAGTTGCTGACGGACTTTCTTAGAAATGTAGGCAATATCCCCAGAGTCAATCCGCACACCCATAAAGTTAATCTGATCACCCAGCTCACGCGCCACCTGAATGGCAGCTGGTACACCGATGCGAAGGGTGTCATAGGTATCCACAAGAAAGACACAATTTTTGTGGGTCGCAGCGTAAGCCTTGAAAGCTTCATAGTCATTTCCATAAACCTGTACCAAGGCATGGGCATGGGTTCCCAAAACAGGAATGTCAAAGAGCTTACCCGCACGCACGTTGCTGGTTCCATTGGCTCCACCAATCACCGCTGCGCGTGTTCCCCAGATGGCCGCATCCATTTCTTGAGCCCGACGTGTCCCAAACTCCATCAAGGGTTCATCTTCGATAACCGAACGAATACGAGCTGCCTTCGTCGCCACCAAGGTCTGGTAGTTGACGATGTTCAAAAGAGCCGTTTCGACCAACTGACATTGGGCTAGAGGTCCTTCCACCTGCACAATCGGTTCATTAGCAAAAACCAAATCCCCTTCTTGGGCAGAACGAACGGTCAACTCCAACTTGAAATTGCGAAGGTAATCCAAGAACGCCCCATGATAACCAAGCGACTCCAAATAGGCTATATCACTATCTGAAAAACGCAAGTCTTCAAGATAGTTCACAATTCTTTCCAAACCTGCAAAAACCGCATAGCCGTTCTTAAAAGGCTGTTGGCGGAAATACACCTCAAAGACCGCCTTCTTATTGTGAATCCCTTGGTCAAAGTAAACCTGCATCATGTTGATCTGGTACAAGTCCGTGTGCAATGTCAAACTATCATCTGGATACATACTTTTCCTACTTCCTTAGCTAGAAACCCATGAAAATTTTCAAGAACTTTCATGTATTCCAATAAATTAGTACTATTATATCACATTTTAGCTGGATTGAGAAAAGAGTAACAAGCTATTCTCCACTCTCCAATTCATCCATATCTTGTTCAAATTTTTTCTGAGCCCATTCGCCATAGCTCTTAAGACCAAGATTGCCAATAAAGACCCACGGAAGGTAAATGACATAAGTAATGACCCAAGCAGACAGGTATTTAAAATTCAAAGGATTGTGCTGATAAATTTCTATGTTGAATTGATAATTCTGCAACATCAAAAGAGCCGTAATAGCCAAGGTTAGGAAAAAACAACCCAAAATCGTAAAATGAAAACGACTATAGTAGGTCACTCCCAGATAACGGGCACGATTGAAAAAGTAAAATGTCCCTATGATGATAACGATTAGCAGCATATTAGAATTAAAAAGGCTTGGTGCTAATACTGAAATGATATAAGATAGGAGCGACAAAGCGATGCAGATATAGAAACTTTCAGAGCCCGCTTTATTGAACAGTTGTTCTTCTCTTTCGTCTAGTAATTGATAATAATAAAATCTATTTTTCATCTTCTTCCTCCCAAAATAGTTGGTCTAGGGTTTTCCCTAAACATCTGCAAATGGACTGGCAGAGCGAGAGACTGGGATTGTATTTCCCCGCCTCTATCAAACCAATAGTCTGGCGCGTCACCCCGACAGCATCTGCTAGTTGACCTTGAGTTAAATCAAGCTCTACCCGAGCTAATTTTAATTTTAAATTTTTAACCACCTTCGTCCTCCTTATAATTTTAATATTCATCTACTCTTAAAAAATTCCAAACTAACACAAGCTGTCAGCTATTTATTATAACCCCATTAATTTGCACTCCAGTATTATCTTCAGCCGAAAATCAGTATTTTAGGTTGTTTGAAATAAACTTCCTAGTTTACTCTTTTATTTTTATTTAGTATTAGCTTTAGTAGGAGCTTTTAAACGAGTTTTTATTGCTTATATTTCTTGTTTAGTTTAGTTGGTTTCATATCACTATTATATAATGCTTTTGAAAATAAGCCTAGTATAAGTCAAAAACGTGTTGAATAGTGAAAGCAGGAGCATACCAAGATGACTGATTTTTTTACTGTATTTTAGGTATGCAAAATAATACTAAATGAAACTAAAATGAATACTTCTTGCTTTTCTTGAGAGTGAAAAAGTACAATAAAATGATTGTAGTGATTAGCACAAGATACTGACTAATAGACATCGTATTTGAAGTCACAAATACAGGTAAAGAATAAAAAGGAAGAAGTTCAATTGCTTTGATAAACAAATCATTACTAGTATTCATCATCATCGTATTTAATATATTAGGGATAAAGAGTAGTAAAGCTACTAAAATACCAAATACCAAGCCACTTTTCAATTTGTATAAATAGAAAATGTAAGATAATAGAAAATAAAACAGGACTAACAAAATTGTATTGACTACAATAGCTACTATAAAATCTAATCCTAAATCACCTGGAATACCCAATTTACTTACTATGACTAGTAACACAATGCCATTCAAAGCATAAATAATGGAAACTGAGATGGCATATAGAAAATTAGACAAGACGTAAATCATCCGATTCTTCTGTTGATTATAAAACAAACTTACCGTATTGTGGGAAAAATCTCTACTAATGACTCGATTAGCATGTATAACAGCCATTAACATACCGAGCATAGCATAAAAGTTTGAAATATGCTTAATACCAAGCGATGTCCCTTGAGTCTTTAGAATAAAGAATGTAACCAATATCGGCGGTATAAACGAGATAAGCAAACCGAGATATATTACACCTGATGAATATAAATTTCTTATATTTTCCTTAAGAAAATTAAATTTATTTAATTTCATGATTATAACCTTCCTTTATTTTGAACGATTTAGATAAATATCTTTAAGCGTCTCTTTTTTAGTTTTAAAATCAACTACTTTAATAGAGTTTTCGTTAAAAAATTTAAAAAGCTCACTACTTTGAATATTCCCAGACATAGTAATTCTCAGTCCCTCTTCCTGAACAATATCCCCAAATTCTTGTTTGGTAATGAAAATGTCTCTATCTGTAGCTGATGAAAAAGCTATCTCAAACAAGAAATTATGACTATCTTTTCCTACTTTTTGAAATGTCAAAAGCCCGCTCTCCAAGAAAAGAACCCTCTCACAAATTTCTTCAATATCTTCTAATTTATGACTCGATATTAAAATTCCCACATTTTCATGTAAAGCTAAATTTTTTAGAACCGCTAAAACTATTTGTGATGATTCAATATCTAAACCATTAGTCGGTTCATCTAAAATCAATATATCAAGTTCTGTAACGAGGGTTAAAAGCAAAGCTAATTTTTGTTTTGTACCCAAAGAATAGGTCTTTACTTTTTTATTAATAGACTGAGTCAAATCTAACTCTTGGATCAAACTTCTAAATCTTTCTTGATTGTAGTCAACACCATATAAATTTGACAAATATTTTAAATTCTCTAAACCTGTTTTAGATAAAAATAATTTTGGTTCTTCGATTAAATACCCAACATTATCACTGCTTATAATATTACCTGAAGTCGGTTGATTATTCTGAACAAGAATTTTCATCAACGTACTCTTACCAACTCCATTTCTCCCTACTAGACCAACAATTTCACCCTTGTTAAGTGCAAAATTTATATCTTTGAGAATGATTGAATGACCATAATGCTTACTTACATTTATAACTTACATTTTTTGTTCCTCCATTAATATTCATGGTTTGCTCTTTGATTCTTATTGAGTTTAAAAAGTTGCGCCTCTTTTTAACAACATTATATCATATATCTAACTTAATGCAATATATAAATGTCATTTTGTAAAATTTTATTAACAAAAAACTCTCTACAACAAAATAATAGAGAGTTTTCTGCTTATTAATTTTTTTCAAAATATCTAAGACATCACTTCTTTGTTTAATTTGATAGGCTTTGATACCTAAGCTCCGACTTTATCACTTAAAAAATAAAAAAGGACAGCTAATCTCTTGCGCATCAAGGGATTTCGCCATTCTTTAATCTCGTTTAAGTGTTCTATATGGAGCTTTGCATAATTTTTTAAAACTAAACAACTACATTAAGCACGAACTGTGACGCTGGTTCCATCTTCCTTATAAAGATTGATAAGCCCCTCTTTAAGAGCTCGAACCATGTCTCCTGATTGAACGGGTTGTGGGACTTTAATAGTCAATAGTTCCATTGGATTTGGAGCGCGGTCGATTTTATTGCCTTTGGCATCATGCAAATCTTCAATATAGGTTTCAAAATGACGGAAACCTGGACCATAAAACTCAACTTGGTCCCCTTCGTTAATGACGTTTCGTTGACGAATAGTTGCTGTTTGTACCGCATCATCATAAGAAACCACTTCAGCGACAAACTTGTACTCAGGAATTTTACGGCGAGCACCAAACAACTGCTCATTTTCAGATGGTATACCGTAGTAGAAACCTGTTGCCAATTCACGTTGGGCAACCTTCCACATCTCGTCCACCAAGTCTTGTTTGATAGCTTCAAACTTTTCAGGACTTTCAAGATAGGCATCCACAGCCGCCTTGTAGCAGTTGGTTACTGTTGATACGTAGTGAATAGACTTCATACGTCCTTCGATTTTTAGACTGTCCACACCATTTTCAATCATATCTGGAATGTGGTCAATCATAGACATGTCAACGGCTGACATTGAAAATTCTTCTGGAATCTCACCCTGCAAACTCTTACGTTCTTTCCCAAATGGCATATCGTAAAGGTCGTACTTCCAACGGCATGACTGAGAACATCCACCACGGTTGGCATCATGCATACTCTAGACGGATTGTTTTGACAATTCTAATCTTTTAGACTTTGCATAATAACTGTTAAACAGTTGAAAATTAACCCAGTTTTAACAAGTAGTCAAAATACCAGATAAAGGAAAAAAGTCTTTAAAATCTTAAAAACGCATAGTATCAGGTATTGAACAATCTTGATATTATGCGTTTTATTGTGGGAAGATTTACTTCATTTTCTCTTGGAATTGAGTTTTCTCCTACTTCAAAACTAGATGATTTGCTATTTAAAATAGCGTTCCTTATGATTTTGGCAACCTGGATTAAAGCGAGAAAAACAAAAGGGGCAACTTAAACTTTCTTTATATTGCTTATATGTTAGTAGTTTTAGACAAACACCACATAAAATAGGCTTATCCTGTATCAAAGATAAGGGATACGGCTCAAAAGGGTGATTTTCTAATGAATCATGACACCGATAACAAGCATAATACTTTTTACAATCATAGCATTGTAAAGCAATAATATCCAGCTTGCTATGGTAATGAATGCATCTTGTTTGCTTATCCACTAAGAAACCCTGTGCCTCTATCATTTCCTTTTCCTTTCTTAAGCTCGAACTGTGACGCTGGTTCCATCTTCCTTATAAAAATTGATGAGTCCTTCTTTTAATGCACGAACCATGTCTCCTGATTGAACGGGTTGTGGGACTTTAATAGTCAATAGTTCCATTGGATTTGGAGCGCGGTCGATTTTATTGCCTTTGGCATCATGCAAATCTTCAATATAGGTTTCAAAATGACGGAAACCTGGACCATAAAACTCAACTTGGTCCCCTTCGTTAATGACGTTTCGTTGACGAATAGTTGCTGTTTGTACCGCATCATCATAAGAAACCACTTCAGCGACAAACTTGTACTCAGGAATTTTACGGCGAGCACCAAACAACTGCTCATTTTCAGATGGTATACCGTAGTAGAAACCTGTTGCCAATTCACGTTGGGCAACCTTCCACATCTCGTCCACCAAGTCTTGTTTGATAGCTTCAAACTTTTCAGGACTTTCAAGATAGGCATCCACAGCCGCCTTGTAGCAGTTGGTTACTGTTGATACGTAGTGAATAGACTTCATACGTCCTTCGATTTTTAGACTGTCCACACCATTTTCAATCATATCTGGAATGTGGTCAATCATAGACATGTCAACGGCTGACATTGAAAATTCTTCTGGAATCTCACCCTGCAAACTCTTACGTTCTTTCCCAAATGGCATATCGTAAAGGTCGTATTTCCAACGGCATGACTGAGAACATCCACCACGGTTGGCATCACGCATACTCATGTGGTTTGAAAGAGTACAACGTCCAGAGTATGAAATACACATAGCTCCATGGACAAAGGCTTCAATTTCAACATCTGTACGTTTGCGGATTTCAGCTAATTCTTCCATTGAAACCTCACGCGCTAAAACGACACGAGTCAAGCCTAGCTCTTTCCAGAACTCAAGGGTTTCATAGTTAGTGGCACTGGCTTGGGTAGAAAGGTGGATTTCAAGGCCTGGTGCTTCAGTCGCTGCAATCATAATCAAGGCTGGGTCAGATACGATAACTGCTGCAATCCCGATATCACGCAGTTTACGGAACCACTCACCAGCACCAGCTTCATTTCCTTCGTGCATAACCATATTAGCCGCTACATAGACCTTGGCATCATACTTGGCCGCAAACTGCACGCCTTCTTCCATCTGTTCGAAAGTAAAGTTTCCCGCACGGCTACGAAGACCATAGGCCTGACCACCGATAAAGACAGCATCTGCTCCATACTGAACAGCTACCTTTAGCTTCTCTAAAGTCCCTGCAGGTGATAAAACCTCAGGACGTTTTAATGTTTTTGTCATGATTTCTCCTATTTGCAATATAAAAGTTTGACATTTTTCCTTCTCATTTTATAGTAAATAAAGGATAAAATCAAGCCTAGACGGATTGTTTTGACAATTCTAATCTTTTAGACTTTGCATAATAACTGCTAAACAGTCGAAAATTACCCCAGTTTTAACAAGTAGTCAAAAAGTCTAAAAAAGTAAAAACCAGTATCCCAAGATACTGACTCGTAAAAATACATAAATTAGTCCTTAGATGACTACTCCCACTCTGTTGCTCCTATAATGGAAAAGGATTGATACAGTCTAGAATATCGCTTTTTTATTTATTATTCTGATATAAAACTGTTAGAATTGATTTTTTATTTTATACCAAAATATGAATAGAGACGTAGCTAATAAGTTGAATAACATATTTGGAAAAATGAGAAATAGCAATATTACTAGAACTTTTAGAAACAATCAATATTTAAAAAGAAAAAAGCTCAAAGAATTTATTAAACCATGTTATAATAGATATAGCTATAATTTTATTTATAACAAGAGGATAGAAATGACCGAATTAGAAAGAAAAAATCGAAAAATTAGCTAAGAAATATTCTGATAACTTAAACATCAAAGTTCAAGAGAGAGTTCGTGAAATGGCAAATGATAATAAGAGCCATTATTTGATATACAGAGTTTTAGGTATTTCATTTGAAGAAGGAGAAAATATCGATTTGTATCAAAATAAAGGTCGTTTTTTATACAAATATGCTGGTTCATTTTTAGAAGAAGCTGCAGTACTATGCTTTAACGAAAAATTTGGTACAGAAAATACTTAAAAAGTTAACATTCCTAATTCTGAAAGTACAAAACCTAAGACTTTTGAAATTGATTGTTTAGTCGGAGAAAAACACGCATACGAAATAAAATGGTGGGATGCAACTACAGATGGAGACCATATAACTAAAGAACACACTAGAATAAAAGTTATTCATAACAAAGGATATATACCAATTCGGTTAATGTTCTACTATCCAAATAGAACTCAAGCTATAAAAATTCAGCAAACTTTAGAAACATTGTATAACGGTATTGGAGGGAAATATTATTATGGAGATTCTGCCTGGGAACATTTAAGAGCAGTGACCGGTATTGATTTACTTAGTATTCTAACAGATATTGCAAATAAAAAAACAGGGGTAAAATCAAAATGACAGTATTAAAAGGAGATAACTTAGAAATATTAAAAACTATTGAATCCTCAAGTATTGATTTAATCTATATGGACCCTCCTTTCTTTACACAGAAAACCCAAAAATTATCTAATAACAAAAATATTATGTATTCATTCGAAGATACGTGGACTTCGATTGAGGATTACAAAGAATTTTTGTCTGTAAGATTAGAAGAATGCAAAAGAGTGCTAAAAAATAGTGGCAGTATTTTCGTTCATTGTGATAAAATTGCAAATCATCATATTAGATTAATTTTAGATAATATCTTTGGAGCAGATATGTTTCAAAGCGAAATTATATGGAACTATAAACGGTGGTCTAATTCAAAAAAGGGATTATTGAACAATCATCAAAACATTTACTTTTATTCAAAGTCAAAAGATTTTAAATTTAATACAATTTTTACAGAGTATTCTTCTACTACAAATATCGACCAAATACTAGTGGAACGAAAACGAGATGGAAACTCTAAAACTATATATAAGGTTGATAATAATGGTAACTATATTCTAGCAAAAGAGAAAAATGGAGTTCCCCTTTCAGATGTTTGGAATATACCATTTCTTAATCCAAAAGCTAAAGAAAGAGTAGGTTATCCTACACAAAAACCTATTCTGTTATTAGAACAAATTATAAAGATTGCTACTGATAAAAATGATATAGTTTTAGACCCGTTCTGTGGAAGTGGAACTACTTTAGTAGCCTCCAAGATTTTGAATAGAAATTATATGGGGATTGATTTATCTGAGGAAGCTATCAATATAACTCAGCAACGTCTGGAAAATGTTATAAAAACAAGTTCAAATTTATTGAATAAAGGAATCGAAGCATATAGAACCAAAACTGAGGAAGAGGAAAACATTCTTAAATTATTACAGGCAAAAATTGTTCAAAGAAATAAAGGAATTGATGGTTTTTTACCTAAACATTTTCAAAAAAAACCGATACCTATAAAAATTCAAAAAAATAATGAATGTCTGAATGAGAGTATCTCTTTATTACAGAATGCTATAAACTCCAAAAAACTTGATTTTGGAGTAGTTATAAAAACTCATTCAGATAATTTATTATTTGATTTTGATACGATCCCTGAAAATATAATAGTAGTTGACCATTTTGAACTTACAATCGAAAAATGGTTAAGTAAAAGTTAACAGTTACTATAGTTTGCAAATTATTTACAGAAAGAACAAAAATGCTCTGAAACACTGATTTCAAAGCATTTTTTGTTAGTTTAAAATTACTCCCACTCAACTGTTGCAGGTGGTTTACTTGTAATATCGTAGACGATACGGTTAACATGATCCACTTCATTTACGATACGTACTGAGATTTTTTGAAGTACTTCCCATGGAATTTTGGCAAAATCAGCAGTCATACCATCGATAGAAGTGATAGCACGGATTGCAATCGTGTAGTCATACGTACGACCGTCACCCATAACACCGACTGAACGAACGCCTGTGTTAACAGTGAAATATTGCCAAATATCGCGGTCAAGTCCAGCTTTAGCGATTTCTTCACGAAGAATAGCGTCTGATTCACGAACGGTTTCAAGTTTCTCTTCAGTGATTTCACCCATGACACGGATAGCAAGTCCTGGTCCTGGGAATGGTTGGCGCCATACGATATGGTCTGGCATACCAAGCTCTGTACCAAGAGCACGAACTTCATCCTTGTAAAGAGTATTGAGTGGTTCAATCAATTCAAACTGCATATCTTCTGGAAGACCACCCACGTTGTGGTGTGACTTGATAGTTTGAGCTGTATCCGTACCAGACTCGATAACATCTGTATATAAAGTACCTTGAGCAAGGAATTTCACATCTTTGAGCTTGCTTGCTTCGTCATCGAATACATAGACAAACTCGTTACCGATGATTTTACGTTTTTGTTCAGGGTCAGAAACGCCAGCAAGTTTGTCAAGGAAACGTTTAGTAGCGTCTGCTTTGACGATATTCAAACCAAACTTACCACCGAGCATGTCCATAACTTGATCAGCTTCGCCTTTACGAAGAAGACCGTGGTCTACGAAGATACAGATCAATTGATCGCCAATCGCTTTTTGGAGAAGAACCCCAACGACAGATGAGTCAACACCACCTGATAGACCAAGAAGGACACGTTTATCACCGACGGTTTTACGAATTTTTTTGATCTGCATGTCAATGAAATTATCCATTGACCAGTCACCTTTAGCCTTACAAATGTTAAGGGCAAAGTTACGAAGGATATCATTTCCGTATACAGAATGACGAACTTCTGGGTGGAATTGGATACCGTAAATGTGTTTATCTGGGTTTTCGATGGCTGCGTATGGGCAGTCAGCTGATGTACCTGTACGAACAAAGTCAGCAGGAATCTCAGTAACCGCATCACCATGGCTCATCAAAACAGTCTGTTCATCAGGTGTTGATTCAAAAAGCGCTGATGGTGTGTGAGTTAGGGTTGATTGACCGTATTCACGATTTCCAGCATCACCTGCAGGAACAACTTTTCCTCCAAGTTTATGGGTCAGTAACTGCATACCATAACAGATTCCCAAAATTGGAATTCCGAGTTCGAAGATTTCTGGGTCAATATCAAATGAACCATCTTCATATACAGAATTTGGACCACCTGATAGAATAATTCCTACAGGATTGACTTCACGAACTTCAGCAGCTGAAATTTTATGGCTTTTTAGTTCTGAAAAAACACCAATCTCACGGATACGGCGTGAAATCAGCTGGTTGTACTGGCTACCATAGTCCAATACGATGATTTTTTCTACATCTTGCAAATCAGTTGAAATGTTGCTCATCTTTTTCCTTTCTCAAAAGAAATATCTTTTCTCAATATTCTATCACAAATAAGGGCGAATTACCAACTAAACAAGGCGAAGTTTGACTTTTTCTAGTTTATTGGGGTACAATAGAGAAAAGATAGAAATGAAGTGAAAAATATGCTACCTGCTTATATGAAAATCCATGATCAGATAAAAAAGGATATTGACGAGCACCGTTGGGCTATTGGTGAGAGGCTTCCCAGTGAAAGAGATTTAGCTGAGCAGTTTGCGGTCAGTCGCATGACCCTCCGCCAAGCCGTATCTCTATTAGTCGAAGAAGGCGTCTTAGAGCGCCGTGTAGGAAGCGGCACCTTTGTTTCCAGTACTCGAGTACAAGAAAAGATGCGAGGGACAACCAGTTTTACTGAAATTGTCAAATCCCAAGGTAAAGTTCCCTCTAGCCAGCTCATTTCCTACAAAAAAACCATTCCCAATGAGCAAGAAGTTGCCAAGCTAGGAATTTTTCCAACGGACAATATTATCCGAATGGAGCGGGTCCGCTATGCCGACCAGGTTCCCCTAGTTTATGAAGTTGCTTCTATTCCTGAAAAATTCATTAAGGACTTTAAAAAAGAAGAAATCACAAGTCATTTCTTCCAAACCTTGCAAAAACATGGCTATCGTATCGGCAAATCTCAACAGACCATCTATGCTCGCCTTGCTAAAGAAAAGATTGCCCACTATTTGGAAGTTGAAAAAGGACATGCTATTCTTGGATTGACCCAGGTTTCCTACCTAGAAGATGGTACTGCTTTTGAATACGTAAAAAGTCAATATGTAGGCGAACGCTTTGAATTTTATCTTGAAAATAATTAGATTACCACGCAAAAACTCTCTGTCACGGACAAAGAGTCTTTTTTATTTTTCTAAGAATAAATCTTTCAAAGAAATCAAAGTTACAGCAAACAATATCATTGCCATACCAAGAAAATCAATGGGATAAAATTGTTCATTCATTATTAAGAAGGCAAAGAAAATCGCCGATATTGGCTCAATTGAAGCCAACAAGCTTGACTTGACCGGTCCTATCAGACTGGCTCCTTTAAGGAAAGCTGTATAGGCAAAGACAGTCCCGATAAGGATAATGCCTGCAAACGCAAGGAGAAAATCAAGACTAGTCGGGATATCGGCCTGTAGAACCCCTGTAAAAGGAAGGGCGACCAAACCTGCTATGACCATTCCCACACCAATGACCAAGCTGCTCCCCCACTTTTTAATCAAGGCTATGGGTAAAATGATATACAGAGCATAAGTCAAGGCAGAAAAGAGACCCCAGAACAGACCAGCAGGTGTCATGGATAACTGGTCCAACTGCCCATGTGTTGCGATCAGGAAGGTTCCTCCGATGGCGAATATGATGGAAACTATCTCTCCCAGTGTCGGTGCCACCCTATCCTTGATACAGCTATAAATTAAAATTCCGACAGGACAAACATACTGAAGCACCGTCGCTGTTCCCGCATTGGTCTCCTGAATAGCAGACAGATAGGCGAATTGGTTGAGAAAAAGACCAATCAGAGCAAAAATAAGAAGAGACAGCAAACTCTTTCTATCCTTTAAAAAGACCAGTATTTTATCCTTTGCAGTAGCATAAGCCAAGAGCATGAGAATTCCACCAGCGATTAAAAGACGCAAGTTGGTCAAGACCAGAGCCGAAATTCCGTGTGCCATTAGGTATTGGCCACTCGTTCCTGACAACCCCCAAGCAATACCAGCCACAACTGTTAGTAAAGTCCCTTTTAAACTATTTGACATGTCTCTCCTTACTCTTCTTTGCGAATCAAGTTCATCACTTGATTGCGGTCTAATATCCATTGAGCTCTCTCGTCCTTTTCATAGGTACGATTCGATAGGAAAATAGTGGCTTCTTGCTTCTGACGATTCCACATGATAAAGGTACCTGTATAGCCCGTATGGTCTAGCCAATCTCCTTCCAAATTCCATGCTAAAGAACGTTCCTTGTCATCCAAAGGAGAAAAATTTTGATTTAAGTCTCTTGCAAAATCATCTGCTAAATAGTGTTCTAAAAAGATTTGTAAATCCTTTATAGTCGAAAATAAACCAGCACTCCCAGCATGTCTACCCAGGAGACGAGCCTTGGGATCATGCACTATGCCTGCCTCTACACCTCTAACTGTTGGAACAGCAAGCTCAACTGGCCCAAACTTGGTTTCCGTCATTCCCCAAGGTTTCCAGACTTGATCCTTTAAAATCACATCCAAATCTTGATTAAAAATTCTTTCCAAAATAAAGCCCAACAGCAAAAAATGGACATCCGAATAAAGAAAGGCTGGCTGACTTCGTCTGTTGAGATGAAACATCGCTTCCTTTAATTCAGAGGCTGTTAAAAGATCACGATTAGGAATAAAAGGATCAAGGTCTGTTGCATGAGTCAAGAGCTGGCGAATAGTGATGTCTGGATAATCACTCTCAGGTAAAAAATCTATTACCAGTCTATCAATATCTAATTGACCTATTTCCCACAAGAAGGTACAAACTGTGCCAACCCCAACAACCTTGCTGACACTAGCTAGGTCATAAACTAGTCCTGCCTCAGTCTGCAAGCCATGCTCTGGGTCACTCTGGCCTAAATAGAACTCTGTCCATTGATTGTCCTTAAAATACGCAAAAGAGGCTCCGGGATAAATTCCTGCCTCGATTTGTTCTTCTATTTTTTTAATAATCTTGGTCCACTTCATACTTCTTCAAACCACAATTCAACATTATTTCTATCTTTACAAAGGAAGAATTTTTCAGACTTAGGAATAAAATATTCAGTAGACTCAAACTTCTGGCGAAGACTTGCTATGTCTAATTCATTGACCAAGAACTTGAGCATAGATAAGTCCCAGGTAACCGTATTGTCCACAGTCAAATCCTGCCCCTGAGCTGGAATAAAATCAAGGGATGCCCCAATTTCAGATGATTCCAAGAAACTTTCGATATCAGTTGGGAGATGTAATTCCATAGAAATCTCAAATTTACTTAAAGAAATTGATGCCAAATCTGTTTGAAATTCAGGCTTTTCTCCTACTTCTACTAGACTTGCTCTGTCATCTTCCGCATGAATCAAAATCAAATCATCTTCTGGTGAGAAAATTTCAAAAGCGTAGCCATTTTGACCTTTATATAATCGATGAATCGAATCTGTTTTAGATAAGATTCCTTCAATTTCTAAGGGATTTTCCACCTTGACAATCAATCTAGCTAGTTTTTTTCTTCCCTCTACCTTACGAGTACGCATACTGGGAGCTTCTTCTAAAACCAGCTTTTCAAGACCCGTTTGGTCACCTAGTGACAGAAAGGCCGATTCTTCTAACAAGGCCTTCATTCCAAGGGTTTCAATATAAAATGTTTCATTTAATTTTCTATTATTAGCTTTTAAAGTAGGAATAATCCGTACAATCTGATTTACATTCATAAATTCCTCCGTCACTTTTTATTTTAAAGGATTTTAGAATTTTTTACAAGATATTATGCTCAAATTTAACATTATTTAGCTATTTAGTAAAGATAGTCTTTCAAGGATTTTGACAAAGCCTGATAACCAGCAATACTGAGGTGCAGTCCATCAGTTGTATATTCTTTTTTGAGTTGGCCTGCTTGGTCTGTCAAACAATCAAATACTGGCACAAATTCCACCTGCATATAGGCAGATGCAAGCTCTTGATAGGCTTGATTCCAGTTCTGAATTTTTTCATTCGAGCGGATATAGACTGCCTGCTGGTACTCCTCTCCCTCATTGACAGGCAAAATGGAAAGCAATTTAATCTCTGTCAATGGATAATCGCGAGCAACGGATTGAATGATAGCTTCGAGATTATTGAGAGCCTCATTCACAGGAACATCCTTTCCGATATCATTTGTCCCAATCAGAAGAAAAATTTTATCTACTGCTCCACCATATAGATGAGCATCAAGGTTCTCTAGTAACAGTCCTGTCTGATAGCCACGAATTCCTCGATTGACAATCGTCTTTGAAGTCCCAAATAGCTCCTGTAGAGGATAATACTCGACAATGGAATCCCCAATAAAAAGAATGTTTGGTTCTACAACAGAAATGTGATTTAGGTGACGATACTTGGTTTGAATTTTTTCTTGTTCCTTTAGGAGCCAATTTTCTAATAACTGTACTGCCACTTCATTCTCCTTTTTCTAACCAGTTTTCCAAGACTTGATAAACTCCTCCTTGGCTGTTGGCTGGTGCTAGAGCAGTCGCCACAGCTTTGGCTTTCTCATCAGCATTTTCCATCGCATAGGCAATTCCAGCCATTTCAAGCATTTCAACATCATTTTCACTATCACCAAAAGCCATGATTTCTTGGGATTTCAAGTCCCAGCGCTTGAGTAATTCCTCCAAGCCCCATGCTTTATGAATCCCAGCTTGGAGGATATCAATGCAACCATAGCCACTGGATACAGCTCGGACACGGCCATCAAAGAGAGTATTGATTTCTTCCAAAACCGAACTCAAACGTTCCTCACCAACAACCATGCTCATCTTGAGCACACCACCAAAGAGGTCAGATGTTAATTCATCCACAAATTGCATCCGTTGGTAGAATTTTTCAATCATTTCTGGAGTCATAAAACTTTCAAGATCTGTAAAAATCGTACCTTCCTTGACAAAATCACCCTTCATCCCCGTTACAACAAACTGGTCCTGACACGCTCGACCCTTGAAATGAGCCAAAGCCTTGTTGACAATGGCGTCATCCCATGTCTGAGCCTGAATCAATTCATTGTTTTCAAAAATACGAGCGCCATTAGCAACAACCAGAACCACTCGATCCACCAAGGGACTCAGTAGTTGTCTCATGCGGTGAATTTCATTGCCCGTCGCAATGACAAAACGAATGCCCCTTTGATCCAACTGATCTAAAATCTTTTCCAATCGTGGGAGATCAAGCTGACCTCTAGCATCCAGCAAGGTCCCATCCATATCTGTCGCAATTACCTTAATCATCATTTACTTTCCTCTGGATTCAAGCTAATACCACTTCAATCCCACATGTTCATTCATTTCTTTATAGGCTGTATCAATTCGTTCCTTAGTCGCTTCATCTAACTGGTCACGATGACTGCCACCCTCTATAAAATCTTCCAAAATATAAGTTTGGTAATGATACAAGGGATATCCTTCTGGTGAAAAGGTTCCCTTTGGTGTTCGATTGACCCAAGTAGGATGAGCTTTAGCTGTTCCGATAGTTGTTTTTCCATCCTTCTTCTTGATGGTGACATCCATGAGAACACCACGTTCAGTCCACTTAGCATTCTCTTCATCTCCCATAGATTCAATCCGTTGATTGGAAATGAAGTTCCCCATTTAATAGATAATGAGTTTCTTATCTCCATCTTTTTCAACCGTTTCAGATGGTTCAACAACGTGAGGATGCCCTCCAAAGATAATATCCGCTCCCCAATCGATCATCTTGTGATAAAGAGCTTTTTGTTCTTCAGTTGGTTCCAATCGATACTCAACACCCATCTGAGGCATGATAATGGTGATATCTGCTTCCTTCTCTGCCCGTTCAATTTCAGCCTTCATCTTATCTTCGTTTAAATCTGAAAGATAACGATTATAGTCTTCCTGAGAAATATACTGCTCAATTCCATTGAAACCATAGGAATAGGCTAACAATGCAACCTTGATAGCATTCACTTCCTTAATGACCAGCGGAGCCTGAACACGTGGTTCGTGCGTATAAACTCCGATTGGAGTGATTCCAGCTTTCTCAATAATATCGGCCGTTGAAATAACTCCCTCAATTTGCGAATCCAAAATATGATTATGAGCTAAATCCAGCACATGATAACCTGCCTCCTTAATAGCATCCATAACTTCAACAGGAGCATTAAAGAGAAGATAACCCGCTAAATAATGATCCTTATTAATGGTTCCTTCAAAATCACCAATAGCTAAATCTGCTGCTTAGTCCCCTTGCTTGAGCCAAGGAGTCACATACTCAAAATTTTCATGAAAGTCATAGGTACCGTCTTCTTTTTTAACTGAAAAGAAAAGTCCATCGTGGTAGAGCAAATCCCCGTGGGCCATAATTCTGGCAGTTTTTTCCTCTTCCTACTCCTGAGACTTTTGCTTAGTCCCCTCTTGAGAAATAGTATCTCGTTTTTGACTAGTCAAGGGATTCCTTGGAAGCTTTCAAACAACAAGACCAAGCCCATTGATAAACCAACTGCTAGCAAGAGTATCGCCACAAATCCCTTATTGCTCCACTTGCGATAACTCCTAAAAAGTTTACCAAGCCCTTCATAAAACGAAAAGCTAAACCACCCTGATTTCGATTTTGTCTTCTTTGTATCTTCATTCTCCCTACTTTCTTATGCAAGCCTTTTCTTTTTATTATATCACAGATAAGTATTTCTTTCACAATTGAATTGAACTTCCCATCTATTTTCTATAAATCCTAAATGCCATAATGCTTTCAATTCTTGTCATTTTGTGATATCATGTAGAGGAAATGAACTAATCCACAGTGGCTTATTCCAAGTATACCACTTGGGCTTTGGCAGTAGCTAACTGCACTAAACATAATATAAGGAGAGAAAATGTCTGCAATAGAACGTATTACAAAAGCTGCTCACTTAATTGATATGAACGATATTATCCGTGAAGGGAATCCTACTCTACGCGCGATTGCTGAGGAAGTCACTTTCCCCCTATCTGACCAGGAAATCATCCTAGGCGAAAAGATGATGCAATTCCTTAAACATTCCCAAGATCCTGTCATGGCTGAAAAAATGGGACTCCGCGGTGGTGTTGGACTGGCTGCTCCCCAGTTAGATATCTCAAAACGCATTATCGCTGTTTTGGTACCTAATATTGTTGAAGAAGGCGAAACTCCACAGGAAGCCTACGATTTGGAAGCCATTATGTACAATCCAAAAATCGTCTCTCACTCTGTTCAAGATGCTGCTCTTGGCGAAGGAGAAGGTTGCCTGTCTGTTGACCGTAACGTGCCTGGCTATGTTGTTCGCCATGCCCGCGTTACTGTTGACTACTTTGACAAAGATGGAGAAAAACACCGTATCAAACTCAAAGGCTACAACTCCATTGTTGTTCAGCATGAAATTGACCACATTAACGGTATCATGTTTTACGATCGCATCAATGAAAAAGACCCATTTGCAGTTAAAGATGGTTTACTGATTCTTGAATAAAGAAAATCCCGTTGCAAGACGGGGTTTTGTGTTATAATAGAGGCATGAAAACAAATGATATTGTCTATGGTGTCCACGCCGTTACCGAAGCCCTCCTTGCAAATACAGGAAACAAACTCTACCTCCAAGAAGATCTCCGAGGTAAGAATGTTGAGAAAGTCAAGGAACTAGCTACAGAAAAGAAGGTGTCCATTTCTTGGACATCAAAAAAATCTCTCTCTGAGATGACTGAAGGTGCTGTTCATCAAGGTTTTGTTCTACGAGTGTCTGAATTTGCCTATAGCGAGCTAGATTACATCCTTGCAAAAACACGCCAAGAAGAAAATCCACTTCTATTGATTCTAGATGGTCTAACCGATCCCCATAATCTGGGTTCTATCTTGCGAACAGCCGATGCGACCAATGTTTCAGGTGTCATCATTCCCAAGCACCGTGCTGTCGGAGTAACTCCTGTCGTTGCCAAAACAGCCACAGGTGCTATTGAACACGTTCCAATTGCCCGAGTAACCAACCTCAGTCAAACCTTAGATAAACTCAAGGATGAAGGTTTCTGGACCTTTGGAACGGATATGAACGGTACTCCTTGCCACAAGTGGAATACAAAAGGGAAAATCGCCCTCATCATTGGAAATGAAGGAAAAGGTATCTCTAGCAACATAAAAAAACAGGTCGATGAAATGATTACCATTCCGATGAATGGACATGTTCAAAGCCTTAATGCCAGTGTTGCTGCGGCCATTCTCATGTACGAAGTTTTCCGAAATAGACTATAAAAAAGTTTCCAGTCATCTGATTGGAAACTTTTTTATGATTAACTATGTTCTGTAATGAATTTATAGGCTTCTTGACCAGCGATAGCTCCATCTCCAACTGCTGTTGTTACTTGGCGAAGGTCTTTCAAGCGAACATCTCCAACTGCAAAGATACCGTCGACTGCAGTCTTCATGTGGCTATCTGTCACAATCCAGCCTGCCTGATCTTGGATATTCAATTCTTTAACAAAATCGCTAAGAGGGTCCAAACCAACATAGATAAAGACACCACCGAAGGCTTGCTCTGTCACTTGACCTGTTTTCACATTTTCAAATACGACTGATTCTACTCGGTTTTCACCCTTGATTTCCCTTACTACAGAATCCCAGATAAAGCTGATTTTTTCATTCGCAAAGGCGCGATCTTGTAAAACCTTTTGGGCACGAAGTTGGTCACGACGGTGAACAATGGTAACAGTCTTAGCAAAACGAGTCAAGAAGAGGGCTTCTTCAACAGCTGAATCTCCACCACCAACTACCAATAAATCTTGGTCACGGAAGAAAGCACCATCACACACAGCACAGTAAGAAACACCACGACTGTTCAGTTCTTCTTCTCCAGGTACTCCCAAAGGACGGTGTTTAGAACCAGTTGCTACGATAACTGTACGTGTTTCATATGTTTGGTCATCAGTCATCACTTTCTTAAAATCACCATGGTCTTCGACATTTTCAACATAACCATAAATGTGCTCCACACCAAGATTTTCAAGTGGTTCAAACATCTTTTCAGCCAATTCAGGTCCACTAATATTAGCGTATCCTGGGTAATTTTCGATATCAGATGTATTATTCATCTGACCACCTGGCAGACCACCTTCAATCAAAGCTACTTTTAGATTGCTTCGAGCAGCATACAAGGCCGCAGTCATCCCTGCAGGTCCAGCACCGATAATAATAGTATCGTACATATAGATTCCTTCTTTCTTGTTGTAACTATCTTTATTCTAACTCTTTCTTGTCAATCACGCAAGGATTATGCCTTGAAAACAAGAATTAAACTCATAACCGCAAAGGATAATACTGGGACAACCAAGACTCCAATCATAATCATATCATAGAGATGGGCTTGGCGAGCCTTGGCTGTCTTATCAACTCCCGACATGGCTCTCAGACCAATCCAAATCCCTAAAAAAATCAGAACAAGGATGGTGGTCAAGATCAAACTCTCGAAATATAAAGAAAATAGTTGCAGTAGCATGATTTCTCTCATTTCTATCTTTTTTAAAGAGTAAACTCAGCTAGTCCAACTAACTGAGTTTTCCTTTATCTATTATATCAAATATAAGTCCGTTTGTAACTAGCGAAGAATTCTTTTGTCCGCTCTTCTTTAGGGGTGTGGATAATCTCATCTGGAGTTCCAGACTCGATGATTTTCCCCTTATCTAAGAAGAGAATCTTATCCGCAACTTGGGCTACAAAGGACATGTCATGACTGACCAAAATCATGGTCTGACCTGACTTAGCAGCATCTGCAATAGACTTTTCTACTTCACCGACCAATTCTGGGTCAAGGGCTGAAGTTGGTTCGTCTAAGAGCAAAACATCTGGTTTCATAGCAAGCGCACGCGCTAGGGCAACCCGTTGCTTCTGTCCACCTGATAAATGGCGAGGATAATGGTTTTCACGATCCGAAAGCCCAACCTTAGCCAACTCTTCCTTGGCAATCTTAGTCGCTTCTTGGTCAGATAATTTCTTGACAACAACCAAGCCTTCTTTCACATTATCAAGTGCTGTTCGGCGTTCAAACAAATTAAACTGTTGGAAAACCATAGACAACTTACGGCGTAGGGCAAGGATTTCTTCTTGAGTGATTTTAGAAAAATCAACTGAAAAACCATCAATCTGAATAGAGCCACTGTCAGGTGTTTCAAGATAATTGAGACTGCGAAGAAAGGTTGATTTTCCAGCTCCTGAAGAACCAATCAAGGCTACAACTTCCCCTTTTTGAATATCCAAGTCCAGATGATCCAAGACAGTCTGTCCTGAAAAGGATTTGCTTAAATTCGAAATCTTAATCATTAACGAAGGTCTCCTTTCACATCTGTTTGCACTGTATCAGGTGCAGAAATAGCCATTTTTCTCTCGATGAAACGACCGAGGCTTTCAATTCCGATATTGACTACCCAATAAACAAGGGCAACGGAGATGAAGCGTTCAAAATAGCGATAATCAGCTCCACCTAGAATCTGAGCTTGGGCAAAGACTTCCACAACACCCGCACTAAAAGCTAGAGATGTTCCCTTGGTCAAACCGATGAGGGAATTAATCAAGGTTGGAGTAGCTACCACCGCTGCATTAGGAATAATCACTCGTCGATAAACTTGCGCTCGGGTCATACCCAGACTGCGTGCCGCCTCAATCTCACCAGGATTAACTGAGAGAATGGCTGCACGAATGGTTTCACTAGCATAAGCTGCCTCATTAAAGGCAAAGGCGACAATCGCAAAAGCTGCAGCTGGAATCGCATTGATATTGAGACCAGTTCCCCATTGCTGATTGAGGGCTTTCAAAGCCAAAGGGATTCCGTAGTAGGTCAACATGAGTTGCACCAAAATCGGTGTCCCTTTTAAGAAACTAACAAAGAAGGCCTGCAAGGGATATAAAATCTTGACACGATTGATCTTCACAATGGCAAAAAGAAGCGCCAAAACCAAGCCAAAAAGGGCACCACCAATTGTCAACATAATTGTTGTTGGAAGTTGTTGGACAATTCTAGGGATTCCATCAAAGACCGAACGTAGGCTAAACAGCTTGCCATCCGGAATCAATTGCATCAAGTTTTGGTACCAATCTGATGCTAAAATCGTTGTAACATTCATAAAAACATCCTCTTCTGATAATGATTCATTCTACCATGCTTCTGCCGTCAATGAAATTATTTGCTACGGTCAGATACAGACTTTGTCTACCTACTAGTTTATCATACTTTGAAACAGGGAAGTTATATATTTTATCTATCAAAGAGATAGATAAAAACTATTTCAGTCCCAGTTCTTCATAAGATTTTCGATAACCGATTTGCTTAACGGTTCCATTTTCTACTAAAATGGGCCGTTTTAACAACATACCGTCACTTGCTAGCAACTCAGCCGCTTCTTGGTTTGACAAACTTCCTACCTTATCTTTTAGCCCTAATTCACGGTATTTGATACCACTGGTGTTGAAAAATTGCTTCAATTCAAATCCTGAGGTTTCTAGCCAATTCAAAATGACTTCTTGGCTAGGTGTTTCTTCCACGATATGGACGGCTTTATAGTCCACACCTAATTGATTTAATTCTTGTTTTGCTTTTTTACAAGTTGAACATTTGGGATATTCGATAAATTCTAACATGTGCTTCTCCTTCTATTGTTTCTATCTTTAAAATCTACTCCTTCATGCTCCAAGAGCCAAGCTTTCTTTTCCACTCCTGCAGCATAACCTGTCAGACGCTTGCCTGCTCCCAACACACGATGACAAGGTACTAGGATAGACCAAGGATTGCGTCCCACTGCTCCACCAATTGCTTGAGCAGAAGCCACTTGCAGGTCTTGAGCAATTTGTCCATAGGTCACTGTCTGACCATAAGGAATGCCCTGTAAATAGTCCCAAACTCTCTTTTCAAAATTCGTTCCAATTGGCGCCAAGAGCAAGTTGGATAAATCCTGAGGCTTGCCTTTAAAGTAATCATCTAAGCAAGCAATAACTGGGTCTAAAATAGGATGACTAACAACTTCTTCTATCGTTTCATCTCCTAGTCCCCTCTCAAAATGCTTCTGCTCCTGAACCCAAATTCCATACAAATAATGGTCATCAGCTACAAGTGATAGAATACCAATTGGTGAGGAGTAGAGGATTTTTACATACTTCTTTTGCATTATTTCTTTAATTTTTGATAGGCCAAGCGTTCGCCATCTACTGGCACCTTACCAACTTGTTTAAAACCAAGTTTTTCAAAAATATGTTGCATAACCTTGTTTTCAGCATGCGTATCTGAGCGAAAATCAAGATAATCAAAACCTTCAATCAAGCCCTCTAAGAAGGTTTGAGCAACTCCTTTTCCCTGCACATCTGCTGCCACAGCAATACGGTGAAAGACTAGATACTCTGACTCTCCAGCTTGCCAGTTTCCCTCATAAATAGCTTCATAGGCCTCCTCTGGACTCTTGGTCACAGCAGCATAGGCTAGCAGTTCTCCCTCTTCCAAGGCTACGTAGGCTTGCCCTGAGATGATATCATCGATAATAACATCTGCATTTGGATAGCCATTTTGCCACTGGTCACTACCAGCATCTGCTAAACATTTTTTGGCATCCTCCATCACCTGCATGATGGCATCTACTTCATTTGGAAAAGCTAAACGAATTTCCATCTTTTTTCCTCATTTCTGACTAGTTTCTCCCATCATAGCATAATTTAAGTATTTCTACAAGCAGTTAAAACTTGACTTTGTGTTTTTGTTATTTTATAATCTAGTTATCAAAACTATATAAAAAGGAGTTGAAAATGAAAACTACCTTTTCCTACCCAAAATGGGCAGAAATTCCAAACATTGACCTCTATCTGGACCAGGTTTTGCTCTATGTCAATCAGGTCTGCGCCCCTATCTCTCCTAATAAAGACAAGGGCCTAACAGCATCTATGGTCAACAATTATGTGAAAAATGGTTACCTGACAAAGCCTGACAAAAAAAAATACCAACGCCAACAGATTGCCCGTTTGATTGCTATCACAACCCTCAAGTCTGTATTTTCTATTCAAGAAATAGCCCAGACACTTAATACTCTACAAACTCAAGCAAGTTCAGACCAACTCTACGATGCTTTTGTGGACTACATGAACCAAGGAATTGACCCAGCTAACCCTATTATCCAAACCAGCTGCCAAACCGTTAAACTCTATCATCAAACTCTAGACTTAATCGATCATACTCAAGAGGAGGTAATCCAATGAACACTAGTCTTAAACTCAGCAAACAACTCAGTTTTGGAGAGGAGATTGCTAATAGCGTGACCCATGCTGTGGGTGCAGTCATCATGCTTATCTTGCTGCCTATTTCATCCATCTATAGTTATGAAGCACACGGATTTTTATCCTCTATCGGCGTTTCCATTTTCGTCATCAGTCTCTTTCTCATGTTCCTATCATCCACCATTTATCACTCTATGGCCTATGGTTCGACCCACAAATATGTTTTGCGAATCATTGACCATTCTATGATTTACGTTGCCATTGCCGGCTCATACACGCCCGTTGTCTTGACCTTGATGAATAACTGGTTTGGCTATCTGATTATTGTCATCCAATGGGGAACGACCATCTTTGGTATTCTCTATAAAATCTTTGCTAAAAAGGTCAATGAGAAATTTAGCCTTGCTCTTTACCTGATTATGGGCTGGTTGGTTCTGGCTATCATTCCTGCCATTATCAGTCAAACGACACCCGTTTTCTGGAGTCTCATGGTAACTGGCGGACTCTGTTATACAGTTGGAGCTGGATTTTATGCCAAGAAAAAACCTTATTTCCACATGATTTGGCATCTCTTTATCCTAGCTGCGTCCGCACTTCAATACATCGCTATTGTTTATTACATGTAAAAAAGTTGAGAAATTCAATCTCAACTTTTTTCTTTACACATATTGATAAAGTACTGGTGCAAGCGCACATCATCAGTCAATTCTGGATGAAAAGAACTTACCAACATATTTTTTTCTTGGGCTGCAACAATTTGATTGTTCACTGTTGCTAGAATTTCTACACCCTCACCAACACTACTGATAATCGGACCACGGATAAAGGTCATTGGAATCTTGCCAACTCCCTTACATTCTGCTTCCGTGTAGAAACTTCCTAATTGGCGCCCATAAGCATTACGCTCGACCACCATATCCATAGTTCCTAGATGACTCTCTTTCTGAGAAGTGATTTCCTTAGCCAGCAAAATTAAGCCCGCACAGGTCCCAAACACTGGTAAGCCAGATAGAATGGCTTCTCGGATGGGAAGTAGCATGTTCTGGTCACGTAAGAGCTTGCCCATGGTTGTAGACTCACCACCAGGCAAAATCAAACCCGACAAGTCACTCTGATCTTGCTGAAAATCATCTAGATTTCTGAGTTCTACACTCTCGACACCTAATTGATCTAGCACTTTTGCATGTTCTGCAAAGGCCCCTTGCAAGGCCAATATTCCGATTTTCATCTATTTTCCTCGTTCAGCCATGAGAATTTGGATTTCATTTTCATTAATACCAACCATGGCTTCTCCTAAATCTTCAGAGATTTGAGCTAGGATTTGAGGATTACGGAAGTTAGTCACAGCCTTAACAATGGCACTCGCTCGTTTAACAGGATCTCCTGACTTGAAAATACCTGAACCGACAAAGACCCCCTCTGCCCCTAATTGCATCATTAACGCAGCATCTGCTGGCGTTGCAACACCTCCAGCAGCGAAATTTACAACTGGCAATTTTCCATGTTCATGAACATATTGGACCAATTCTACAGGGACTTGCAAATCCTTGGCAGCAACATAAAGCTCGTCCTCACGTAAGTTTTGAATGCGGCGAATTTCCTGATTCATCATACGCATATGACGAACAGCTTGGACGATATCCCCTGTCCCTGGTTCTCCTTTGGTACGAATCATGGAAGCACCTTCAGCGATACGACGCAAGGCTTCACCCAAATCCTTAGCACCACAGACAAAAGGAACTTGGAATTCTTTCTTATCCACATGGAAACGGTCATCAGCTGGAGATAGAACTTCACTCTCGTCGATATAATCAATTTCAATAGCCTCTAAAATCTGAGCTTCAACAAAATGCCCGATTCTGACCTTAGCCATTACTGGAATACTAACCGCTTCTTGGATTTCCTTAATCATCTTTGGGTCGCTCATGCGGGAAACTCCTCCAGCTGCACGAATATCAGCCGGAATTCGTTCCAAGGCCATCACAGCTGCCGCACCAGCAGCTTCTGCGATACGAGCCTGTTCAGGATTCTGCACATCCATAATAACACCACCCTTGAGCATCTGTGCCAAGTTTTTATTTAGTTCATAACGATTTTCAGTCATTTGTTTTATCCTCATCATTTGTATTGGTAGCTACCTTTTCATTTTAAGTCAGAACAGAATGAAGCACAAGATAAAAAAACTATAATTGTATGGGGACAGATTGGCTAAAAACTATCTGACCTTAACTTAAGGCCAGATAGCTCATTCATTTTTATTTTTCAGCCGTAAGGGCAGCCATTGTGATGTAGTTGTATGGTTTATTGAAGTGTGGCAAGAAGAAGAGGTCTGTCAATGCCAATTTATCAATTGTCACATGCTCTTGGATAGCAAGTGAGAACATGTGGATTCCCATGCTAATTGCAATATCATGTGAAACCATTTGGGCACCAAGAATTTCACGGCTATCTTTGTCAAAGACAATCTTAATTGCTACTTCATGGTTGTCATGTTTCATGAATTCTGGTTTTTGAAGATCGTTAAAGCCTGTTTCAGTTGCGTTGTAACCAGCAGCTTTCGCTTTTTCAAGAGTCAAACCAGTTGAAACCATGTGAAGACCGTAGATTGAGATACCATTTGAACCTTGAACACCGATTCCTTCCAATTCATGTCCACAAGCATTGTAGGCACCAACGATACCAGTGCGAACAGCATTTGAAGCAAGAGCGATATAGCTTGTATCTTTACGAGCATTGTCATAAACAGTCGCACAGTCACCAACAGCGTAAATGCCTGGGATAGATGTTTCTTGTTTCTTGTCTACAAGGAAGGCACCGTTGCGGAAGAGTTCGATCTTACCATCTGCAAGGGCTGTGTTTGGACGGAAACCAACTGCAAGGATAACCATATCCACGTCAAAGCTTTCTTTGTCAGTAATCAAGCGTTCAACTTTACCGTCACCTTCGATTGCTTTAACAGTTTGACCTAGAGCCAAGCGGATGTTGTGATCTTCCAAGTTCTTCGCCATCATTTGTGTGAAGTCTTTGTCATAGTAACCGTTCAAGACAGTATCAACGATATCAACAAGGACAACTTCTTTTCCAAGACGTTCAAAGGCCTCAGCAAGTTCAACACCGATGTAACCACCACCAACAACGGCGATACGGTCGAGGTGTTGGCTCTTGTCAGAAAGTTTATTGATAACTTCTTCAGCATTTTGGTACAATTTCACGAATTGTACGTTTTCAAGAGTTACTTTAAATTCGCGGTTTCCTTTAACAATTTCAACACCTTCGATTGGTGGCAAGATTGGTGTAGAACCTGTAGCGAAAATCAATTTCTCGTATGATTCTTTGTGTTCTTTTCCTTCAACTTCTGCTGTAACCACTTTGTTATCATAGTCGATTGAAAGAACAGGTGAGTTCATGTAAACTTTAGCACCTTTAGCTTCCAATTTTTCTTTATCAGAATAGAACAAGCCTTCAGCACCGTCAATTTGTTCACCAATCCAAAGAGCCATTCCACATCCTAGGAAAGAGATGTTAGAGTTTTGGTCAAATACAACAATTTCGTTCTCATTTCCAAAATTATCCAACATGGTATTGATACATGCTGTACCAGCGTGGTTAGCACCGACTACAACGATTTTACTCATAAAAATTTCCTGCCTTCATTCTAAATTTACCTTACTAGTATACCATTTACCGTTAGCGTTTACAAGGGGGGTACTATTATTTCAGCATTTTTTATCAAAAATAATTCCCCATTTATCCTGTTTTCAAGCCTCATGAATTTTATGAGCATATTTCTTGACTTTTTCCAAATTTTGTTTGTGAAAATTCTAACTTTATGGTATTATAATAACATGAAAATGAAATGTAAGGGCTTCAATTTAGATGATTATTTGATATTACAACTTATTTTCTATAAGAGAAAGGAGTTGGTAGCTTGACTCTTCGTTCACATTCTGAACGGCTAATGGGGACTACTATCACTATTTCATTAGTGGATGAGCAAGCCGATATCTTTCTCCAAAAATCCTTTGACTTGCTCAAAGAACTTGAATACCGCTTCAACGCCAATAGTCAAGAATCTGAGTTGATGGAAATCAATTATCAAGCAGGAATAGCCCCCGTCACGGTTCATCCAGACCTGTTTGAGCTGATTTCACTTGGGTTAGAGCATAGCCTAGCGCTCTCTAGCCACCTCAATATCAGCATTGGTCCCTTAATTCAAACCTGGCGTATCGGTTTTTCAGATGCCAAGGTCGCCCAGCCTCAAGAAATTGAATCGGTGCTGCCTCTAATCAATCCTCATGGTATCGAGTTAGATTCTTCTACTTCTACTGTGTTTTTAAAACAGAAAGGAATGAAGATCGATCTAGGTTGTTTAGCCAAAGGATACAGTGCGGATAAGGTTGCCCAATTTCTTAGGAAAGAGGGGGTGACTTCTGCCTTGATCAATCTGGGAGGGAATATCCTGACCATTGGAAAAAATCAGGCAAGAGGGGATAACCCATGGCAAATCGGGATTCAAGACCCAGCCAATCCTAGGGGAAATCATTTAATGACCATCCCTGTTGTCAATAAATCTGTCGTGACTTCAGGCATTTATGAACGTCACCTGACCGTCGATGGACAAGATTACCATCACATTTTTGACAGTCAAACAGGATATCCTGTTGAAACGGAACTAGCGAGTCTAACAATCATCTCTGATAAATCAGTCGATGGCGAAATCTGGACGACTCGACTCTTTGGAGAAAGACCTGCTTCTATCCTCTGGCAAGTCGAAAGTTTGGAGGGCATCGAAGTCATCCTCATCGATAAAGAAGGCCACCTAAGCTGTTCTTCAGGAATTCCTACTCTATAGAGACAACTGTTTCAATGGAATTTTAAAATTGTATTATGTAAAAAGAGAAAGGAAATCTCATGTTAAAACTTATTGCTATTGTTGGAACAAATTCAAAACGTTCTACAAACCGTCAATTGCTTCAATACATGCAAAAACACTTTGCTGACAAAGCTGAAATTGAACTTGTTGAAATCAAGACCATTCCTGTCTTCAACAAACCAGCTGACAAGCAAGTACCTGCTGAAATATTGGAAATTGCTGCTAAAATCGAAGAGGCAGATGGCGTTATTATCGGTACTCCTGAGTATGATCACTCTATTCCAGCTGTTTTGATGAGCGCTCTTGCTTGGTTGTCTTATGGTATTTACCCACTTTTGAACAAACCAATCATGATTACAGGTGCTTCTTACGGTACGCTTGGTTCATCTCGTGCCCAATTGCAACTTCGTCAAATCTTGAATGCTCCTGAAATCAAGGCAAATGTTCTTCCAGATGAATTCTTGCTCTCACACTCTCTTCAAGCATTTAACCCAAGTGGCGACTTGGTTGACCTTGATGTTATCAAGAAATTGGATGCCATCTTTGATGACTTCCGTATCTTTGTAAAAATCACAGAAAAATTACGTAATGCACAAGAATTACTTCGCAAAGATGCTGAAGACTTTGACTGGGAAAATTTGTAAGATAGGAGACCAAAAAGAATGAAATTTGTTGGACTTGTTGGATCAAACTACGATCAATCATATAACCGTAAGCTCTTGGAATTTATCCGTCGCTACTTCAAACTCAAATTTGAATTAGAAGTTCTTGAAATTGACGAAGTTCCAATGTTTAACCAAGATGAAAAATGGGATGAAAGTTTCCAATTACGTTATTTATATAACAAAATTACTCGTGCAGATGGTGTTATCATTGCTACTCCTGAGCATAACCACACTATCTCAGCTTCACTCAAATCTGTACTTGAATGGCTTTCATACGAAGTTCATCCATTTGAAAACAAGCCTGTTATGATTGTGGGTGCATCATACTATGACCAAGGAACATCACGTGCTCAAGTTCACCTTCGTAAAATCCTTGATGCTCCAGGTGTTAATGCCTACACGCTTCCAGGTAACGAATTCCTTCTTGGTAAAGCTAAGGAAGCTTTTGATAACAACGGAAATATCACCAACGAAGGCACTGTTAAATTCCTTGAAACTTGCTTAGATAACTTTGTTAAATACGTAGGAGTCGTTTCGAAATTGAAAAAACCAAAACCAATCGAATCAGAAGACTTGGATTGTGGAAAACCAATCGCTACAACCATCACAGAAGTTGACCCTGACGATCCAGAATGGGTAGAAAAAGTTGCAGCAATCACTGGTGCTGTTTCTGGTGATACCTATGTCAAATTGGACCACGGTATCCTAACAGTTAACCAAATTGATATGTTCTTGAAAGCTATGCCATTTGAATTGACATACGCTGACGATAACAACCAATTCCTCTACTACAACAACGCTCACCAAGACCCAGACACTATGTTCGCTAAACGTGTACCACCTCAATCAGGTAGCCGTATGTCGACTGTTCATGGATCTCTTCCACCAGCACGTATGAAGAACGTAGAGTGGGTTATCGGAACACTTCGCAACGGAAACCAAGAATACGTCCGTACGATCGTTCCAGGTTCTCCTGCAGGTGTTATCAACACTCACAACTACCAAGCAATGTACTATCCTGATGGATCATACGCTGGTATCAATGAAATCGTCTTTAACTTCCAACCATGGCTTGACTGGTACCTAAAAGAGACTGGTCAACGTTTGGTGGGTGGTAGCGGACCATTTGCTCCTGCTGCCGGAGGTCATGGAGACGCCGATGCTACTTCTGGCGCTTCTGATTCAGGGGATGCTGGAGGCCACGGTGGTGACGCAGATGCTACAGCCGGTGCAAGTTACTAATGATAGTTTTTAGGAACCATTATGGTTCCTTTTTTAGCGAAAAAAGACGGCTCTATAATATTTGTAGTGGGTAAATCCCCTATGGATATTATGGAGCCTAT